>JAEEGG010009045.1_pt1 | contig 22429 bp, 18 predicted proteins | sample 9134161 | NCBI WGS metagenome assembly JAEEGG01 (sample SAMN16246543, study PRJNA631951) | gut metagenome | biome: gut microbiome; feature: rumen; material: CR-attached | host: Bos | place: Iran: Karaj | collected 2018-10
CGGTTTCATGAGCGGAGTTTCCCTTGATAAGGAAATGTGGTAGTGCTTTTTGTTTAATATAATACTGCGCCGGAGAGATTTCAAACGCGAAAAGACGTTTTTCGTCATTAAATTAAGTCGCGAATGAACTTAGAACGGCGGAGCGTCGAGGTCTTTCGAGAGGGAACGGATGCGGTCGCGGAGCTGGGCGGCGCGTTCGAATTCGAGCGCCTGCGCCGCTTCGAGCATCTGGGATTCGAGTTCCAGCACGAGTTCGTCGATGCTGGACGCACCGGTCTGCTGCAAAATCTCCTCGGTCTCGCTGAGCGTGATGCTCTGCCCCTTCATGCCGCGTCCCTTCTTCGCCTTGCCGGGACGCGTCTTGAGGCCGGTGTTGTAGGGTGCGCCGGGTTCGTGGAACGTGTAGGCGCGGCCGGAGTTCGACGAGGCGGCGGGCGCGGCGGATTCGGGCTGGGTCGCGCCGATGATCTCGGCGATGGTCTCGCGCGGGGGCTTGATGATGGTGTGGGGGACGATGCCGTGTTCGGTGTTGTAGGCGTTCTGCTTGGCGCGGCGGGCTTCGGTCGTTTCGATGAGCGCCTTCATGCTGTCGGTCATGTTGTCGGCGTACAGGATGACCTTGCCGTCGGCGTTTCGGGCGGCGCGCCCCGCGACCTGGATCAGGGAACGGCGGGAGCGCAGGAAGCCTTCCTTGTCGGCGTCGAGGATGGCGACGAGGCGGATTTCGGGGAGGTCGATGCCCTCGCGGATGAGGTTGATGCCGACGATGCAGTCGAAGTCGCCGCGGCGGAGCTCGTTCAGGATCTTCACGCGTTCGATGGCATCGATCTCCGAGTGCAGGTACTTCACGCGGATGCCCACGTCGGACAGGTAGTCGGCGAGGCGTTCCGAGCTTTTCTTGGTGAGCGTGACGACGAGGGAACGCGCACCTTCCGCGGCGGTCGCCTTGATCTCCGCGATCACGTCGTCGATCTGCGAACCGAGGGGGCGCACCTCGACCGGCGGGTCCAGCAGCCCGGTCGGGCGCACGACCAGCTCGACCACGGCGTCGCCGCACATCTTCATCTCGTAGTCGCCGGGCGTGGCGGAGACGTACACGGTGTCGCCGGTGAGGCCGAGGAACTCCTCGAACGTGAGCGGGCGGTTGTCGAGGGCGGAGGGCAGGCGGAACCCGTAGTCGACGAGCGTCTGCTTGCGGCTGCGGTCGGCCTTGTACATGGCTTGCAGCTGCGGGAGCGTCACGTGGGATTCGTCGATGAAGAGCAGGTAGTCCTTCGGCATGAAGTCGACGAGGCAGAACGGGCGGGAGCCGGGCGCGCGGCCGGAGAGGTGGCGCGAATAGTTCTCGATGCCGGGGCAGTAGCCGATCTCCTTCATCATCTCCACGTCGTAGTTCACGCGCTGGAAGAGCCGCTGCGCCTCGACGAGCTTGCCCTGCTCCTCGAAGTTGTGCACGCAGGTCCGCATTTCCTCCAGGATGCCGTTCATGGCGGCGTCGATCTTCTCCTGCGGCAGCACGAAATGGCGCGCGGGGAAGATCAGCGCCTTGCGGCACTGGGCGATGACGTGCCCGGTTACGAGGTCGCGGCGGGAGATCGATTCGATGGTGTCGCCCCAGAATTCCACGCGGAGAAACTCTTCCTTCTGCGACAGGAAGACGTCCACGCAGTCGCCGCGCACGCGGAACTGGCCGCGCTCCGGCGCGACGTCGTTGCGCTCGTACTGGATGGCGACGAGCATGTGCAGGAAAAGGTCGCGGTCGAGCTCGTCGCCGGCGGCGAGGCGGAGGCTCATGGAGTCGTAGTCCTCGGGCGAGGTCAGGCCGTAGATGCAGGAGACGCTGGCGACGACGAGCGTGTCGCGGCGTTCGAGCAGGGACGCGGTGGCGCTGAGGCGGAGGCGTTCGATGTTGTCGTTGATGCTCGCGTCCTTCGCGATGTAGGTGTCGGTCTGCGGGATGTAGGATTCGGGCAGGTAGTAGTCGTAGTAGCTGATGAAATACTCGACGGCGTTCATGGGGAAGAACGCCTTGAACTCGCTGTAGAGCTGGGCGGCGAGCGTCTTGTTGTGGGAGAGCACGAGCGCGGGGCGGTTCAGCTCGGATTCGAGGAGCTTCGCGAGCGTGAACGTCTTGCCGCTGCCGGTCACGCCGAGGAGCGTCTGGTGGCGGATGCCGCGGTCGAGGTTCGCCTTCAGCTGGCGGATGGCTTCCGCCTGGTCGCCCGCGGGCTCGTAGTCGGAGACCACGTGGAATTGTTCGCCGGAATCCTGGATCATGGCTCGCCTCAGGCGTGTTTCCCGTGCATGGCGTCTTCGAGCAGGCGGCACGCGGACTGGTAGCGGCACCTGCGGCAGGCGTTTGCGTTTTCGCAGGGCGGGAAGTCCTCGGGATGGGCGAGTCCGTCCTTGTCGATGAGGCCGAGCATCTCCGCGCTGCTGCGTTCGATCATCTGCTCGACGTCCGGCTCGAAGAGGTTGTAGACGACGCTGGAGAGCCCCTGGGAGAACGTGAATGTGGTGGTGTTGACGGGGAATCCGGGGTAGCGTTCGCGGCAGTAGAGCGTGAAGAGCGAGTTCTGGCGGCCGATCCGGGCGAAGAAATCGGAGGAGTCCTCCTGTTCCGTCAGCCTCACCTCGGCATTGATGGCGGAAGCGACGCCCTCGCGGAAGTAGATGAGGCCGGGGACGAGCCAGACGGGGAACCCCTTGCCGCCGAAGCTGATGAAGACGTCGTCGGTGCGGAGGTCGACGAAGCTGAGGCCGGAGACGTCGGCGATGAGGTCGGACTGCGAGAGCGCGGCGTAGGCGTCGCCAAGGATGGCGACTGCCATGGATGTGAGCTTGTCGACGTCGGCGAAGTCGCCGATCCCGAGGTGGTACTCCAGAATCGCGGGGCGCTTGGCGTCGTAGAGGTATTCGCGGTTCTTCAGGCTGAGCTGAAGGTCGGCGGTCGCCTTGCCGATCTGCCGCAGGAGATAGAAGCCGAAGCCGCGGCGCTTGTGGCCGGGGACGATCGCGCTCATCTTGGCGAACGAGTCGCGGATGGAGTCGCGGAGCGTGCGCGAAAGCCATGTGTCGAACGGGATCAGGTACTTGCTGAAGTACGCCTCGCGGGCGAGGGTGTGGGAATAGGCGTCCCAGCCGCCCTGCGCCAGGTAGTAGCGGATAAAGTACCCCCGCCGGCAGAAGTTGAAGAGGTAATGCCTGGCGAGGGACCAGGAAAACTCTTCCGTCCGGATCGGCGGGAGCGGCCCCGAGGCGTTCATGACTTCGCGTTCAAAATCTCTCATGGTGCGGACAAAACGGCGTTGGCGGTCAGAATCCCGTGACGAGGTAGTAGGGGCAGCCGGCCTTCGGGAGGACGACGTTCGTGCCGGAGAGGAGGGAGTTGAACGTGACGGGCTGCGCCTTCACGCCGAAGAGGCCGAGGATGTCGGCGAGGGAGGCGTTGGTCTTGAAGCGTTCGATGCGGCAGTCGTCGCGGGTGAGCCCGGCGAGCTTGAGGGCGGCGTCTTCGGCGGCGGAGAAGTAGCCGAGTTCGTCCACGAGGCCGTTTTCAAGCGCCTGCTTGCCGTCGAACACGCGGCCGTCGCCGAGTTCGCCGTTCGTGATCTTCTCCAGCGGGATGTTTCTGGCTGCGGCGACGATGCCGGCGAAATCCTCGTAGGCGTTCATCACGAGCGCCTTGATGACCTTCTGTTCCTCCTCGGTCGTGGGCTTCGCCGGATTCAGCATGGTCTTCATCTTGCCGGAGGTGTAGAACTCGGGCTTGACCTTTGCCCATTCGAGGAGCTCGGAGACGTTCACGGTGGAGATGATGACGCCGATGCTGCCGGTCATGGTGTTGCGGTTCGCGACGATCTTGTCCGCGCCGCACGCCACGTAGTAGCCGCCGCTGGCCGCCATCGTGTTCATCATGGCGACGATGGGCTTCTCGCAGAGCTTCAGCTCGTGGTAGATCTCGTCGGAGGCTGTGACTTCGCCGCCGGGGGTGTCCAGGTCAATGATGATCGCCTTCACGCTGTCGTCTTTCACGGCGGCGCGGATGAGCTTGACGATGGCGGTGGAGTTCGCGACGGACGTGCCGAAGGAATCGGAGTCGCTCGTGATCGTGCCTTTCACGTCGATGACGGCGATCTTGTTGTCGGCCTTGGGATTGCCGCTGACGAATTCGGTCGTGTAGTTGTCCGATTCGGCGATCGCGGAGCTGCCCTCGAAAGAGGACGCGATGGTGGCGACGGCAACGACCATGACGAGCGAAAAGGCGGCGCCGAGCAGGAAGAGGACGCCGACCGCGATCAGGCATCCGCGGAGTAATCCGCTGGAGGATTTGGAGCTCATGGTGAAAGGTTCCTTTCTTGTGTTTTCTGTATGTTTGGTATTTTCGGATAAAAATCTGATTTTACGGTTGGCGGGGTATCGAGGCTTCGATCCGCATTCCCGCACGGATGCGGAGCGCTTCCGCCCGGTCGAAATCCGCGGCATAGCGCGTGAGGCAGCTGGCGCATGCGGCGGCAAGCCCGGCGGTGAACGCCTGGACCGGATCGGACCCCGCGGCGAGCTCGGAAAGCATCACGCCGGAGCAGACGTCGCCCGCGCCGAGCGGATTGCATACGCCCGGCAGCTCGGGGATGAAGATGCGGCGTACTGCGCCCCGCCATGCGATGAACGCGCGGGAAGGACCGTCGGTGATGGCTGCGCATTCCAGGGGATAGCGGGCGAGCAGGTCGAGCGCGGCGGCCTCGGGATCGGACGCGCCGGTCACGGACAGCAGTTCGCCGTTGTTGATCTTCAGGTAGCGGACGCCCGCGGAGAGCGTTTCGCGGAAGAACTCCACGGAGTCCATCAGGACCGGTTTCCCCGCACGGACGGCCGCGGCGGTCAGTTCGGCGTAGAAGCTTTCGAGCGGGCCTTTCGGGAGCGTTCCGCAGAGCGCCAGCGCCGCGGCGTCCGGGAGCGCGTCCAGAACGCTTTGTTTCATGGCTTTAACATCGTCCGCGGTAACGGACGGCGAAGGCTCGATCAGCTCGGTCATGGAGGCGGTCTTTCCGCACAGGACCGTGGTGCAGCAGCGGGTGGACCCGGCGATGCCGCGGTTGACGAATTCGATGCCCTCCGCCTTGAGCCAGGCGGTGAGGGCGCCGCCGTTCGCGCCGCCGGAGAACTGGTGGACGACGGGGCGGGCGAGACTCCACGTGCGGACGGCGCGGGCGAAATTCACGCCCTTGCCGGAGGCCCGGAAATCGCATTCCCGCGCGCGGTTGACTTCGCACGGCCTGAACTCGTCGAAGACAAGCGTCTTCTGCCAGGCGGGATTGGGGCCGCAGATGAGGATGAGCGGGAGATTGTCTGTTTGCGAGATCATGGCTGCCGGGGTCCTTCCTGCGGAGAGTCCGTATTGTCGGGAGCGTCGTTCCGCTTCATGCGTTCGATCTCGGCGATCTTCTGTTCGCGGAGCGTCCGGGATTCCGGCGCAAGCGGTCCGATGTCGGTGCGGTAAACGTTGGCGGCGCCGTCCCATTCCCGCGCCTCGATGAGCGGGGCGGCCTTTTTTTCGAGCTCGGCCATAAGCTCCGCGACGGCGGCGTCCGAAGCCTTTTTGAGCCCGGAAATGAGTTCAAGCGCCTCCATGGAGTATTCGGGCGAATTGGTGAAGCTTTCGAGGTCGTCCATGGCTTTTCTGTAGCCGACGCCGTCCTGAAGCGCCCGGGCCGCTTCCGTTCTGGCATCTTCGAAATACGTGGCGATCTGAGCGTCTGCCTGCTGGTCGACGATCGTGATCCCGGCGTCGTCCAGCGCCTTCGAGGAGGGGCGGACAGACGGCGTTTCGGCTGCTGCATCGGGCGACACTTCATCCGCGTCGAGTTCTTCCTGCACGGGTTCCTGTCCGGTTTGCGGAATGGCGGGCTGAGGCCCCCGCTTCGACTTTTCCGTCAGGAAGAGAAGCCCGGCCGCGCAGAGGATCAGCAGGACGAGCAGGGCAGCCACGACGGGAAGGAACCACGGGCGCTCCTTCCTCGGCGTCCGGGCGAGGCTTTTGTCGATCGTGTGGACGACGGGAACGGCTCCGCATGTGGTCGAGGGAAGCGGCTTCCCGTCGAGGAACGCCTCCAGGTCGGCGAGCAGTTCCTCCGGGGTCCCGTAACGGTCGCCGGGGTTCTTCTGGATGCAGTGCAGGACGATGTAGTCGAAATCGAGCGGGATCTCCGGTGCGAACGTGCTCGGGACGACCGGTTCAACGGACAGGTGCATGTGTCGGAGTTCGGAGCGCGTCTGCGGTTCGAAGGGGAGGCGTCCGGCGGCGAGGCAGTACATGGTCACGCCGAGCGAATAGATGTCCGAGCGGATGTCGCACGTTTCCGCGTCGATGTACTGTTCCGGCGACATGTATTCCAGCGTGCCGAAACTGGTCCTCGCGGGCGGTTTCGACTGTGCGGCCTCGTCCAGGATGCGGGCGGCGTTTCCCGTGCCGGCCGATGCGTCGTATTTGGCGAGGCCGAGGTCCGTGAGCTTGTACTGCCCGTCGGCGGAGACCATGATGTTGTCCGGCTTGATGTCCCGGTGGACGATTCCGAGCTGCGAAGTGACCGCCAGCGCCCGGCAGACCGCCGCTCCGATCTCCGCGGCTTCCCGTGCGGAAACATGCCTGTTCCCGGTCATGCGGTCGGCCAGCGTTCCGCCGGAAAGGAATTCCATGGCGAGGAACGGCACGCCGTCCGCGTTTCTGCCCGTTTCGAAGACCTTGACGATGTTCGGGTGGACCGCCTTCGCGTAGATCTTCGCGGCGTGGAGGAACTGTTCGCGCGAGGGCTTGTCCCCGGCGTATTCCGGGAGGAGCGTCTTGATCGCCACGTGGGCGCCGGTTTCGGGGTCGGTCCCCTCGTAGACGCAGCTGGAGGCGCCGCGTCCCACGTAGCGCAGGATGCGGTAGCGGCCGATGGTTTCCGGCGGCGGCAGGTCGGGGAGGGAAAACTCTTCCGTCACGGTGGCGTCGTCGATGCGGAACGTGGCCTGGCAGGAGCAGACGGCGATCCGCCCATGGTCGACATGGGGGATCTCGCTGATTCTCATGCAGTGCGGGCAACGTATCTTCATGGCGGCGGCGTCCGGGGCTTGTTATTTCGCTTTCGGGCGGATCGTTTGCAATGAGGTGTCGATGAATTCGATCACGTTGGAGGCTGCGCGCGGCTGCGCCATGGCGAGCGCGGCTTTTCCCGCCTCCCGGAACTTGTCCGGATCGTCCAGGAATTCCGCGAGGATGCCGCGGAAAAGCCCGGGCGAACATTCGGCGTTCGGGACGATGCGGGCCGCCCCGGTCTTCGCCAGCAGACGCGCGTTGTCGTCCTGATGGCCTTCGGCGGCGTATGGGTAGGGGATCAGGACTGCGTAGCGTCCGAAGATGGCGAGCTCGGAGACGGTGCTGCCTCCGGCGCGGCAGACCACGAGGTCGGCCGCCATGTAGAGGTTCTGCATGTCCGAGGCGGATTCGAGCGTGAGGGCGTTCATGCCGCACGCGGAGTATTTGTCGTGGATGGCGTCGTACTTGCCGGGGCCGGAGAGGTGGATGACCTGAAGCAATTTTGCGTTCGGGTGGTCGATCGGGATCGTGAAGTTCTCGTTGATTGCCGCCGCGCCCAGGGAACCGCCGAATACGAGCACGACCGGGCGGTCCGGCGCGAACGCCGTGCCGCGCGTGGCGTTGATGCGGGCGATGGCCTCGGCCTTGGATGCGGGGACGTCCTCCAGCAGCGCCTTGCGGAGCGGGAGCCCGGTCACGGCGGAGGGGCAGTGGAGCGTGTCGGCGTTGACCGCGGGGAAGGAGAGGGCGATGCCGGAGGCGATGCGGCTGAAGAGGCGGTTCGATTTGCCGATGCGGGCGTTGCCGTCGTGCAGGAAGAGCGGGATGCCGCAGGAATGCGCCGCGAGCGAGGCGGGGATGGACGGGAACGCGCCCATGGACAGGACGGCGTCCGGCTTGAACTCGCGGATGATCGCGCGCGCCTCGCGCCGCCCTTTCGCCTGCTGCGAGAAGAACGCGAGGAGTCCGGACGGGGATTTCGAGAGCGGGGCGCAGGAGACGCGGCGGAACTCGATGCCGTTCTTCGCCGCGGTCTTCGACTGTTCGTCGAAGTGCTTTCCGCCGAGGATCAGCAGCGGTTTGCCTCCGGCGTCGCGGAATGCGCATGCCGTGCTCAGTCCGGGGTTGAAATGTCCGCCTGTGCCGCCGCAGCTGATGATGAGCCGGTTCAATTCCTGCATGATATGGTTTCCTCCTGTTTCAAGAAGATCGCTGTGTTTCCGTCCCGCCGGCGGACCGGCCGGGGCGGAGGCGGTTCCGGGCCCACGCCAGAAGTTTGTCCGGGTAGTCCGGGACGGCGGAATCGATCGCCACGCTGGCGACGCATGCGACCGCCAGGAGACAGGCGAGCAGATTGCTGCCGCCGTAGCTGATCATGGGGGCGGGCATCCCCTTCGTGGGGAAGGCCGCGCTGATGACGCCGATGTTGATCAGCGCCTGCATCCCGATGAAGATGCTCATGCCGAACGCGATCAGCATGCCCTGCCGCGTGCGTGCCTTCATGCTGATGCGGATCCCGACGAGCACGAGGACCAGATAGGCGATAATGACGATCAGCAGCGTGATGAACCCGAGTTCCTCGCCCACGATGGATAGGATGAAGTCGGTATGGTTTTCCGGCAGGTACAGCAGTTTCATGCGGCTCTCCGTGAACCCGACGCCGGTCCATCCGCCCGAACCGAGCGCCAGGAGCGAATTCCAGAGCTGGTAGCCCGAGGTCTCCTTGAACGTCTCGGCGTCCATGAACACCGTAAGGCGTTTCCAGCGCATCGCGTCGTGATATTTGATATACAGGATGGCCGCGGGCGGGAAGAACGCGACGAACGGCAGGATGTACCGCAGGCGCATGCCCGCCACGAACAGCATCAGCAGGTACAGCGAGCCCAGCAGAACGGTCGTGCCGAGGTCTTCGCCCGCCAGCACCAGCAGGATGATCAGCCCGGCGCATATCCCCGACGGGATCAGGACTTTCCGGAACGGCGCGCTTTCAAGCGCCCGCGTGCGCGACGCCAGAAACTTCGCCATGAAGAGCGTGATGACGACCTTGCCCAGCTCCGACGGCTGAAGCGTCATGCCCCCGAGCTGGATCCACCGCCGGGCGCCGTTGATCGGCTTGCAGAACAGCGCCCACACCAGCAGTCCCGCCAGCACGATCATCATGAACGGGCTCCAGTCGGAGAGGCGTTTGCTGCCGAGCAGGATCGCGCCGATGCCGCCGATGCTGCCGATGACCATCCACATGAGCTGTTTCCTGAAGTAGGAGCTGCCCTGCGTGACAAACGAGGTGGAATACAGCATGATGAGGCCGAAGAATGTGATCACGACTGCGAAAATGATAAAGACGGCGAGTTCCGGCAGGGCCGGTTTTTGCGGCTGCTCCGCGGTCTGGACGTCTGGCTGGGATTTGATTGGCTGACGGGTTTTCATCTGGTGTCTGGATCTTGCCTGGAAAAAGTCCTGAAAAAATACGATATGATAACCTAATCCATTTTTCCGGCAGTACAACCCGAAATCCGACTTTTTTTATAAAAAAGTCAAAAATTCTTTTCTCCGGTCCGTTTCCGGCTTGAAATCCGGCGTTTCGCAGGGCATATTATTGGCAGCCTTCGGCGTTTGCCTCCGGCTCCGCATGGATTCTTCCCGTCCGCCTGAATCATCCGTTCCGATATGAGATCCGATATTGTCCTGACCATCCTCTGTTTTCTGCTCTGCCTCGCATCCGCGTCCTGCCATTCCGCCGGAGAGGACGCCGAGTACGGCGTCATCCCCGAGATGCTGGAGTTCGCGGACTGCACGCTTCCCGTGCCGTGCATGATCGTGACGCCGGAGACGCTCGGCGAGCTCCCGGAGCCCGTGCTTGAAACGGCGGAAAAACACTGCGGGAGCCCCGGGACGCTCGTGGTCGTGTCGGCCCTGCGTCCGCGTTATTTCCGTCTGATCCGCGAACAGGGGCGGCTTCTGCTCGGCAGCGTGGAGATCGCTCCGTCCGCCGGGACCGTTTATCTGTGCGTCCTGAGCGGACTCGGCGACGCGGCGGAAACGATCCGGAGCATCCGGGTCGAAAACCCCGATGTGCTCGAGACCTGGAACCTCGGCGTGTTCGTCAGGCGTTATCCCGAGCTTGCCGCCCGCCTCAACGAACTGCCGCCCGGAGACGGACGCCTCGACGCGGCGGAATCCGCGGCGCAGGAGCTTTTGAGGCGTGGATCGACCCGGGTCCTGCTGGAAAAAAGGTCCGCCGGAAACTCCGCCGCGCTGGATGAAGCGAAAGCGGCCGAACAAGAGCAAATCGAGGTCCTGGAAAACATCCTGAGCACGGAATGATCCCGTTTGAGGAGGGAAAAGGGGAATGGTCCCGTTCGCGGGCGCAAAAAAAGCGCACGGCCGTCGACTTGCAAACGGCAGTGCGCTTGATTCTTTCAGGATTTGTTTTCAGGTTCAGGAGGGAAAAACGGCGGCGACCGTCAGGCAGGCGGCCGCCCGTCCGTCGGTGCATTCCAGCATCCGCGACGATTCCGGGAGGAAGACGACTTCACCGGACTGCGTTCCTTCTGCGGGGAACAGTGCCAGCAGGGCGTCGAACTTGGTCCAGAGTGCCGTTGCCCGGGCGTCGCCGGAACCGTTCAGCCGGTCGATGAGGACCAGGTGGAACTGGCGACGCCGGGTAAGGGTGCTGTCCGTGCAGATTTCTTCGCCTGCCAGGATGAGTACGCAGGGCGGTCTGGTCCCGGCGGGCAGGGACCTGCCGAGGGCGACCTGTTCGGGCGTATCTCCGGTCACAAGTACGACGGTGGAAAACGCCTCCGCGACGATGGTCTTCAGCGTATCGGCGATGTCGGTCACGGCGGTCATGGGCGCACCTCCGGGACGGATGCCGTGCGCGTCAGCGAGATCCCGAACCGTGCGGAGATCTCCTCGGGATCGGCATCGAGCCCCGCGCGGTGCAGCGTCTCGACGATTCCGGCGAAGACGGCGCGGTCCTCCTGCGCGGAGTTGCGGAATTTCAGGACGGGTACGGCCGCCGCGTCGCCGAAATTGAACTTCGTCCAGGGCGCGGCGAGCTGGATGCGGACGGTCGATTCGATGGCGCGGGCGTCGGCTTCCAGCAGGTCGCCGCGGACGCGGGACTGCGCGTCGCCGCCGGAAAGTCCGCCGGATTCGGACGAACTGGCAAGCTGGCCGAGGATGACTTTCGTGATGGCTTTCGAGGTGTATTCCAGCAGTTTGAAGTACACGTCGCCGCCCGAGTTCGAGGCCTGCAGCAGCTCCAGCTCGGTCGATTTCGTGAACACGCCGCCGCCGTTCGGCCCGAAACTGCGGATCAGGTTCCGCATCACGCCGCGTTCATTTTCCCACGCGTTTCTGTCCACTTTCGCCACCACGAACGGCATCCCGTAACGTTCGACGAACGACACCAGGTCCTTCACCGGATAATTCTGGAACACATGCAGCCAGATCAGCGTCCGGATCAGCCCCGCACGAGCGGGATCGCCTGCGCCGCCGTGCGTGTGGATGATGAATTTCGCGGGCGGCAGGGGGATCCCCTCCGGCGCGTCCGTCGTCTTCAGGAGCGGCGTCTCCGAGTTGCGGAACGTGAAATGCCAGGCCCCCATGGGGCGGAATCCGGCGAGGGACCCTCCCGCTCCCCAAATGATCTCGGCGGCCGCGAGCGGAGACACGACGGCGTTCATCAGGTGGTCGGCGAGCTCGTGGAACGAGGCGAGGCCTGGTTCGCTTCCGCAGGATTTCAACGCGGTTTCGAAAGCCTCCGCGGCCTCCTTCGAAGCCGGTCTGCCGTCGCCCGGTTCGATTCCCCAGTCGAGGCCGGTCAGCGCGCTTTTCCGCACCTGCATCGCCAGGATCACTTCCCAGTTGCGCTCCAGAACCTCGCGGGCGGCTATGGCGAGTTCCGCGATGTCGCCCTCGTTTGCGGCCTCCAGGATCCGCGAGACGTTCAGCGGCGTGTATTCGGCGGTCTGGAGCCAGCGGCTGCGGTCTCCCGGTTCGGCGGCGGTCCAGCGTCCGGCGGCGGGCGCGCCGCCGTCCTGCACTGCGGTCTTGAATGCGTGTTTCAGTTTCATGCTCGGATTCCTTATGTTTGAAGATTTGAGGTGGCGGTTTCACGGTTTGATGCCGAGAAGCGAGGACAGGCGGTCGGCGACTTCCGCGCCGTCCACGCGCGACCATTCGTCCCGGCGGCGGTCGAGCAGCTCGTTGTACTGCAATCGTGCGCGTTCCAGCGCCTCCCGCAGACGGACGTTTTCCTCGGAGAGCGCGGCGACGCGTTTCCTGAGCACGGTGTTCTGTCCGTCCGACACGGATTTCGACAGTGTGACGGCCGAGCGGACGAGGCGTTCGATCGTCTTCGGATCGTCCGTGGTGGCATCGGTGCATTCCCGGACGAGCTTCAGCAGATCGATCTTGAGTTCCTCGGCAATGGCGCTCGTGGCCTCGCAGTCCCGGAGCAGCGCGGCGGACAGCCGGACCTCCTCGTATGCCCGGTACGTCTTTTCCCGCTCCCCGGCGATCGTTTTGAACTCACGGGTGGTTTTGAACCGTGTGACGGCGGCGGGCGTCAAGGTCAGTCCCAGCGAACTCAGCGTTCCCGCCACTTCCGCATTGTCGAGCACGGCCCGGGCGGACGCCCCCTCCAGGAGCAGACAGGCGATCCGGTATCGCAACCGGAACGGGAGGCGTCCGAACTGGGACGTTTTTTTCGGTTTCTTGTGCTGTTTGGGCAGCCCCATGGTCCCTCCTTTTTTGGATCGTTCCTTCTCTCAAGAAATAAGCCGAATGATGGAGAAACGGACGCGAAAATGCTGTATTGCTCTTGAAATCAGGAGAATATAAATGACAGGCTCCGGCTTCCTTTGTGCAAAAAAAACGGTCGCATGTCCTCCGCCGGACGCAAAAAAACGGGCAGACGCATGGTCTGCCCGGATGGAGCTCAGGATGATACCCGGCGGTTCAGGAGACCGCCGGAGCCGGATCACTTTTTGTATTCCTTGGCGAAAACGAGGCTCGTGACTTTGTCTCTGCCCTTGTCGTAGTAGAAAATGAGCGTGCCGTTGACTTTTTTGCCCTTCCAGTTGAAAGCGTAGGGGAGCACGGTGTTTCCGTCCGCGTCCTTCGCGAGCGTGATGCGGGAGAACGCGTAGGGGAGGCTGTCGGAGGAAATGGCGTTTTCAAAGGTCTCGGCTTTCGCGATGGCTTCTTTCAGCGCGGATGCCGCCTGGTCGCGTGTTTCCTGCAACTCGGCGCGGTCGTCGTCGGTCGCCTTCTTCAGATCGGCCTCGGCCTTGTTGAACGCCTTTTCCGCGTCTTTCACGGCGGACTGCGCTTCGGCGATCTCGGAGGCGTCGGCGATCTGCTGCGGCTTCGTCTTGCCGGAGAAGATGTTGGTGAACGCGGCGGAATTCTTCTTTTCCTCGGCGGCCTGGCCGTACTGCTGGGAGAGGGAATCCTTGAAGTTGATGAATTCCTGCCTGGAGCAGTCCTTCATCATGTAGACGACTTTCGCGAGGCTGTTGGAAACGTACACGAGGTCGATCGAGGCGGGAGAACCTTCGATGCCGACGTCAAGCCCCTCGTCCGGGAACACGATGCTGTCGCGTCCGAGGGCGGGCTCGATGTACGGGAATTCGGGTTCCTGCCAGAGCGCGTAGCGTGCGTCGGCGATGGTGAATCCCCAGCAAGCGTTCTTGTAACCGCAGTCGGCGTCGATGCCGGCGAAGTTTTCGTTGGCGTCCTGCTTCTGTTTTTCGGCCTTGGCGATGACGGCCTTGTACTTGGCCTGGGATTCGGCGTTGTCTTCCAGCTTGATCGCGTCGTTGACCGGGGTGATGCCCGCCGGAACGGTGGCCGTCGCGGTTTCGGCGGCCGTAGTCCTGACGGGGGTCGTCGTCACGGGCGCAGTCTCCTCGAAATCGTCCGCGGCGGTATCGGTCTTCTGCGCGGCCGGTCTCGTCTTCGGCTGGTTCTTCGTTTTTTCGCGGACCAGACGTTCGATGTAGTTTTTTGAGATCTCCTGTGCGGTCGCCCAGTGGTCGGTCTGCGAATCGTAGATGTAGCCGGCAGTTTCGTTGCGCTTGAAAATCTCGCCTTTGAGCTTCTCGTAGTAGTCGTTGCGCTTTTCGATCTTGATGCGGTTCAGCAGATGGATGTGCGTTTCCTTGTAGCGGTCGCGCATGTATTCGTTCTTCCTCGGATCGAAGCGGGAGCGGACTTCGTCGCTGAGGTCGACGAGGTTGATGACCTTGTCCTCGACCGTGATGGCGTTTTCCGTGACGCGGTAGAGCTTGCCCTTGACGGAGAAGTGTTTCGGGCCCATGTTGTAGTTGACGACGACCGTGTCGCCGACCTTGTAGAGCGGGAATTCCGCCGCGGCCTCGGCCTCGACGATGCTGGCGTATTTCTTGTCGTCGGCGCCGTATTCCTGTTCGACCATGTTCTTTGCGACATTGTTCAGCGCCTGGTGGTCGACGGGCTCGAGGGGGACGGACGGAACGAGCGGCATGCTCTTTTCGATGTCTTCCGTGATGGAACGCACCACGGCCGGATCGGTGAGGTCGTCGGAGGACGCATAGCCGTCGATCGTGGCCTTGATGAGGTCGGTGCGGTGGTTCGAAAGCTGGTATTTCGCGGCTTCGAGCGCGGCCTTGCTGCTCGAATTGGATTTCGTCGTTGTGGCACTCGTTTTGCCGGCCGTCGCGCTCTTCGTCCCGGTCGCGGCGGTGTTCGCCTTGCCTGCGGCCGCGCCTCCGGGAAGCGCCGGATTGCGGCCTGCTCCCTGCTGCGGGAAACCGCCCTGCGGGAAATTACCGCCCTGCGGGAAGCCGCCCTGCGGGAAATTGCCACCCTGCGGGAAACCGCCCTGTGCGGCCGCGGGTACGGACAGCAGCATGCAGCCTGCGGCAAGCACGCTTCCAAAAACCCATGTTGCGTTCTTCATGTTCGTTATTCCTTATATGCGGTTAATGGATTCGGTGAATGGAGCATTTTCCGGCGATTTTCGGAAAAAATCTCGGGAAACATCATACTTTAATTTGATTCTTGCGAGTTTTCAAGCTATAATAGAAAAGTTTTGGCGTTTTTTTTCAAAAAAAAGTCCGTTTCCCCCTTTTTATGTCACCGTTTCTCAGGAAGGATGCCGCTGCCGTGAGTGGAAAAACCTGTTTCGTCGCGACCCTGACCCCCGCCCAGATGGACGCGCTCCGGGCAAATCTCGAAAGCATTTCCGCGTGGGAGTTCTCGTCCGGGCCGTATATGCTGTTCAAAGCCTCCCGCGAAAAGACGCAGGTCGCCGCCTACCGGTCCGGCAAGCTCGTCGTCCAGGGCGCGGGGACGCAGGATTTCGTGGAATTCGTGCTGGAGCCGCTGATCGGGCTCACGCCGGACGAGTCGGAGCCGCCGCCCCTGCTGGAGTTCAGGGACCCCCATGCCGGAATCGACGAGAGCGGAAAGGGCGATTTCTTCGGACCGCTGGTCGTGGCATGCGTGTTCGTGGCGGATGCCGCGACGGCGGAGGCGCTGGCGAAGGCGGGCGTGCGGGATTCGAAGGCGATCAAGGACGATGCTAAGATCGCCGAACTGGCAGAAAAAGCCAAGACGCTCGTCCGCGGCAAGTTCGGCGTCGTGGTCATCGGCCCGGAAGCCTACAACCGCACCTACGAATCCATCGGCAACCTCAACCGCTTTCTCGCCTGGGGCCATGCTCGCGCGCTTGAGAACATGCTCAGATTCGCGCCGGAATGCCGCCACGTGATCTCCGACCAGTTCGGCGACAAACGTCTCGTCGAAAACGCCCTGCTCAAAAACGGGCGCGCCGTCCGCCTTGAGCAGTTCCCGAAAGGCGAACGCGACGTCGCCGTGGCTGCCGCCTCGATCCTCGCCCGGGCCGAATTCGTGCGGCGTCTGGCGAAGCTTGAGGAAGAAGCCGGATGCTCCCTGCCGAAAGGCGCGGGAACGCAGGTCGACAAGGTCGCGAAACAGCTTTTCCTGTCCGGCGGCGAACCGCTCCTGCGGAAGTTCGCAAAGATGCACTTCCGGACCGCACGGAAAGCGATGGGACTGCCCCTCGACGACTGATGCTTCTCCACGTTTTTTCTGTCCCCACCCGATGCTGCTCAATCGGTGCGGACTCCCGCAAAAAAGCCGGAAAAAGCGGAAGTTCACGCACACACGCAAGTTTCAGTTAAATCGAATACCATTTAACTGAAACTTGACTGATTCCTGCCTGATTACCAGCCTCGACGACATCATCATTTCTGTCCCCCTCCGCCCATTGTCTTTTCTGTTCCAACCCATCCCATTGTCTTTCTTTCCCAACCCGCCTGTCGTCGTTTTCTCTTCCCGTGCCCATCGTCTTTTCTGTCCCGACCCGTCTTCCGCGAAAAACACGAAAAAGATTTGAACGTAAGGCGCGTTTTTTCGCGAAAAACAGATTGCTTTTTCCCCATGCGGTGCTATATTGATATGATGGATTTCTTTCAACCCTAATCCTAGGAAAGGACAACCGTATGGTCAACTACAAAGATCTCGGACTGGTCAACACCCGCGACATGTTCAAAAAGGCGATGGCCGGCCACTATGCGATCCCCGCGTTCAACTTCAACAACATGGAACAGCTCCAGGCGATCATCGCCGCCTGCTCCGAAGAAGAATCCCCCGTGATCCTTCAGGTCTCCAAGGGCGCCCGCAACTACGCCAACCAGACGCTCCTCCGCTACCTCGCGCAGGGCGCGGTCGAATACGCCCGTGAGATCGGCGGCGGCAAGGTCATCCCGATCGCCCTCCACCTCGACCACGGCGATTCCTTCGAACTCTGCCAGAGCTGCATCGAGTTCGGTTTCTCCTCCGTGATGATCGACGGCTCCTCCAAGTCCTTCGACGACAACGTCGCCCTGACCAAGAAGGTCGTGGAATACGCGCATCAGTTCGACGTGACGGTCGAAGGCGAACTCGGCGTCCTCGCCGGCGTCGAAGACGAAGTCAAGGCCGAGCAGCACACCTACACCCGTCCGGAAGAAGTCCAGGCGTTCCTGAACGGCACCGGCGTCGACTCCCTCGCCATCTCCATCGGCACCAGCCACGGCGCCTACAAGTTCAAACCCGGCACGGATCCCCGCATCCGCCTCGACATCCTGAAGCAGATCGAAGAGCGCATCCCCGGATTCCCGATCGTCCTCCACGGCTCCTCCTCCGTCCCGCAGGAATACGTGCAGATGATCAACCAGTACGGCGGCCAGCTGAAGGACGCCATCGGCATCGGCGAAGACCAGCTCCGCGAAGCTTCCAAGTCCGCCGTCTGCAAGATCAACATCGACTCCGACGGCCGTCTCGCCATGACCGCCGGCGTGCGCAAGGTCCTGATGGAAAAGCCCGCGGAATTCGACCCCCGCAAGTACCTCGGCCCCGCCCGCGACATGCTGAAGGAACTCTACAAGCACAAAGTCATCAACGTGCTCGGCTCCGCCCATCACGCGTTCGATTGATTCTCTGCCTGAATCGTTTTTTCGCGCCGCTTCCCTTTCCGGGGGAGCGGCTTTTTCTTTGCTTTATTTCCCGCCCGCGCGCACGTTTCTGCTTGATTTTTTCATTTTTTATGCTAAAATATAACAATTCAAAATGTCATTTTATCACCTTCCTATTGCGAAAGGACGAACTTCCGAATCATGTCTGAGCCTCAAAAAAAACTGAAAACGATGTCGAATCCCCTCTCCTGGTGGATCCTCAACATTCTGACGACGTGCTTTATCGCCACGGCCATCGCCGCGTTCACGATCCGCTCCGCACGGAACTCCGGCAGCGTCCAGGTGCTCCGTCTGGGGCACGGCCTTTCCGCAGACCACCCGGTCCATCAGGCCATGCTCCACATGGCGGACCGCCTGAAGGATCTTTCCGGCGGCACAATGCTGCTTCGGATCTATCCGGGTGGGCAGATCGGTTCGGAGGACGAATGCTTCAAGCAGGCTCAGAACGCGCAGATCGAGTTCGCGAAGTGTTCCGCCGCCGTGCTTGACGGCTCCGTGCCGGAGTTTCAGGTTGTCGGCGCGCCGTTCCTGTTCCGCGATTCCGACCACTTCTGGGCCGTGATGAACGGCGAGATCGGCAAATCGCTCCTGAAGAAGATCGACGGCCTGATGGGCATCTGCTACTTCGACGCCGGCGCCCGCAGCGTTTACACCACGAAGAAGCCCGTGCGTGCCGCCGCCGACATGAAGGGCCTGAAGATCCGCACGCAGAAGAGCTCCATCGCCATGGAGTCGATGGAGGCGCTCGGATCGTCTCCGACCCCGATTTCCTGGGGCGAACTCTACACTGCGCTGTCGCAGGGCACCGTGGACGCTGCGGAGAACAACATCCCCAGCTTCGTGACCGGACGCCATTTCGAGGTCTGCAAATACTTCACCTTCACGGAACACCAGCGCGTTCCGGACGTGCTCGTGATGAGCAAGAAGATCTGGGATTCGCTTTCGCCGGAGCAGCAGGGCTGGATCGAACAGGCCGCCTCCGAGGCGAACGCGTTCCAGCGGGAAGCCTGGCGCAAGTCCGAGGCGGCGAATGAAGAGATCGCGCGCAAGGCGGGCGTCGAATTCATCACGGTGGACCGGACGGCGTTCATGGAGCTTTCGAAGCCGATCTACGACGCGTTCCCCAAAGAACTGCGCGAACTGGCCGAACGGATCAAGGAGGTCAAGTGATGCGGCTTTTTCATAACATCATGGTCAAGGCACTGAGCTTCCTGCTGGAAGTCAGCATGGCGCTGCTGGTGCTGGACGTGCTCCTCGGCGTCCTCTCCCGCTACATCCTGGGAGATCAGGTGTCCTGGACCGAGGAACTCGCCTGCCTCCTGCTCGTGTGGTCCTCCTTTTTCGGCATCGCGCTGGCGTTCAATTCCCGCGCCCACCTCGGCATCGACCTCATCGTGAACATGATGGGCGACGCTCCGCGCAAGACGGCGGCGACGCTTGCGCACCTCGTGACGCTTGCCTTCACCGTCGTGGCGTTCCTCTACGGCGGATGCTTCCTGCTGCACAAGGCTCTGTTCGTCACGCGGAACGTGATGCCCGCGCTTCAGATCCCGGATGCGGTGATGTATCTGCCGATCCCGATCTGCGGGCTCTTCATCATCTACTTCGAAATCCGCAATTTCGCCGCCGATCTTCGCGGTACGGACGAAAAGGAGGCGTGACCATGGAAGCTGTAGGACTGATCCTTGCGCTGATCTTCTTCTCTCTGCTCTTCCTGAACGTTCCGGTCGCCGTGGCGATCGGCTCCGCCACTATGCTCGGCGTGGCGGTCGCGGGCGGCACGTTCCGCCCCGAGATCATCGTTCCGGAACGCATGATGTTCGGCATCAACTCGTTCCCGCTGCTCGCGATCCCGTTTTTCGTTCTGTCGGGCATCCTGATGGGACGCGGCGGCATGGCGCGCCGTCTGATCGACTTCGCCTCGGCGCTGGTCGGTCATCTGCCCGGCGGCCTTGCGTACGCCAACACGATCACGTGCATGCTGTTCGGCTCGATCTCCGGTTCGGCCGGCGCCGCCGTTGCCAGCGTGGGCGGCTTCATGGTCCCGGAAATGGTCGCGAAAGGCTATGACCGGAACTTCTCGACCGCACTGACGACCACGTCCGCCACGACCGGGCTCATCATCCCGCCGTCGAACATCATGATCGTTTACGCCGTGGCGGTCGGTTCGGTCTCGATCGCTGCGATGTTCCTGGCAGGCGTCGTCCCCGGCATCGTGATGGGCTTGTGCATCATCGCGGCCTGCGTGGTCCATGCGATTCGCACGGGCGCCAAGTTCGAACAGCGCGTCCCGTTCTCCGTCCTCTGGACCTCGTTCCGGCGTGCGGTCCTGAGCCTCTTCCTGATGGTCGTCATCATCGGCGGCATCCTGAAGGGCATTTTCACCGCGACCGAGGCCGCCGCCGTCGCCGTGGCATACGCGTTCATCCTGAGCGTGTTCCTGTATAAGGAAGTCAAGTTCAAAGACCTGCCCGGCATCCTGAAGGAGACCGGCGTCACGACCGCCGTCGTGATGTTCCTGATCGGCGTCAGTTCCTCCATGAGCTGGATCATGACCGTGGCGGATATACCGGGCACCGTGAGCGCCTGGATGATGTCGCTGTCCTCCAGCCCGGTCGTCATCCTGATCTTCATCAACATCCTGCTCCTGGTCGTCGGCGCCTTCATGGATATGACGCCTGCCGTGCTGATCTTCACCCCGATCTTCTGGCCCATCGTCCGCGAGTTCGGCATGACCGACATCCAGTTCGGCGTCATGATGATCGCGAACCTGTGCATCGGCCTCTGCACCCCGCCCGTCGGCACCTGCCTCTTCATCGGCTGCGGCATCGGCAAGACGTCGATCGCGAAAGTCACCCCGGCAATGATTCCGTTCTGGATCGCCATGGTCGTTTCGGTGCTGCTGATCTCGTATATCCCGGCGCTTTCGAACTGGCTGCCCTCGCTGCTCGGAAAGTAAAAGCCGGTTTCAAAAACGCATTTGCGGAAAAAAGGCTGTCGTCTTTGCGGACGGCAGCCTTTTTTGAGCTGAAAGGGGAGGGAAAAAGGCGGATCAGGAGCGTTTTCCGACGTGCGGGACGATCCCTTCCTCGAGGGAGGAGAAGTCGAGGCGGCTGTTCGCCAGCCGCAGACGTTTTGCGAAGACGCATTCGGCGTCCATGAGCTCGCAGTCGCCGTTCGCCTTGTTGCGGCCGCAGGAACCGTTCGCGAGCCCCTTCGGGCAGGTCTCCGGGCACACGAAATCCGTCTGCGGGAGCCTGCACTGGCTGCATCCGCGGCAGGAGACCACGAGCTTCTTGGTCAGGCGGCGTTCCCGCGCCGGCAGCTTGTCCGCATTTGCGAAGAGCGTCGCCGCGAGGTTGTGGCGGAAGCGTTCCGACCTGGACGGCGGGAGGATCCCGGGCGCCAGAGAGAGCTGGTCCGCGGGGAGTTCGGTCTCCAGCATCTTGCCGAAGAGATAGAACTTGTTCGGATACGGCGCCATTTCGAGGCGGTAGTAGTATTCCTTATAGGCGGCGAGCCAGTCCTGGAACGACTGGAATTCGCGGAACGCCTCGCGGATCTTCTGGAAGACGGTATCGAGGAGGGCGACGTTCGTGATGCCCGCGATCTGGACGGCGCTGAACCCGAGCAGGCGCGCCCCGGCGGCGTGGATCTGGATGCGGCGGAGCTGGGCGGCCTCGAACTGCGCGAACGAATGGTCGCGTTCGGCCTTCAGCAGCGCCTCGAAGTCCGCCGAGATATGGACGCCGTGGAACGCTCCGGCGCAGAGCTGTTCGGCGTTGTCGGGCGTCAGGAACATGAGCCGCGCCACGGTCGGGATGTTGATCTCGCGGTGGAAGAGGTTCCAGATCAGTTCCTGAAGCTTCTTCATGTCCCAGCCGTACTGGGCGACCAGGTAGTCCGCACCGTTGGCGAGCTTGCGGAACATCTTGAACGACTGTGCATAGGCGGATTCCGGCGTGTACTGGTAGGGGTTGACGACCGCTCCGACGGATACCGAGGGGAGTTCCGCTCCGCGGATCGCCTCCAGCATGTTGACGCTTTCCAGGAACACGTGCCTGCGTGTCTGCGCGGCGCTCTCCCCCCGGACCGCGGCGCCCGTGACCGCGCAGAAGTTCTTGAACCCTTCGGAATGCGCGTGGCGGATGGATTCCAGGATGTCCTTGACCGTATGGTCGCGTCCGTGCAGATAGAGGATATGGCGGTCGCGGGAGTATTCGCACAGCTCCGTGGCGAACTGCACCATGTCGAGCGCGTACCCGGACGGCGCTTCGTCGATGAACGCGATGGATGCCTTCGGCCCTTCCTGCGAGTGGACCAGATATTCGAAATCGCCTGCGCGGCGGACGGCGTCGGCGAGCGGGGTGTCCGCGGATGGCACGGGCAGTTCCGCGATGAGCTGGAACTCGCCCAGGTCGAAGCGCTGTTTGAACCGGTTCTCGTCGGTCCCGTCAAAATTCATTTCCAGCTGAATGGCTTCCCTGATCATTTGCCTGTCTTTCCTTCTCCGAAAAATTCCCTGACGTTTGTGATGAACTCCGCCGGATCGTCCTCCATGAGGAAGCGTCCGGCGAGCGGCAGCATGACGACTTTCGCGGACGGGAAATACTCCGTCCATTTCCGCAGCGCACGTTTTGTGTAGAGCCAGTCCTTCCCGCCCCACAGGATCAGTGCGCGTTTCTCGCGAAGCGACCAGATCGCCGTCTCGATCTCGATCATGGACTGCGCCGACTTGTCCTCCGGGGCGCACGGCAGGGAGTTGATGAACTCCATGAGGGCGCAGCGGTCCTCCCTCCGTGGGAACGGCAGCAGATAG
>JAEEGG010009046.1_pt1 | contig 22427 bp, 14 predicted proteins | sample 9134161 | NCBI WGS metagenome assembly JAEEGG01 (sample SAMN16246543, study PRJNA631951) | gut metagenome | biome: gut microbiome; feature: rumen; material: CR-attached | host: Bos | place: Iran: Karaj | collected 2018-10
AAGATCAGATTCCGGAACGACGTGTTGCCACTGAAGAACGAACTCTTCCGGCTCGCCCTCCGTATCACTCTCAACCGAGCGGAGGCAGAAGACGTTGTGCAGGAAACGATGATTAAAGTCTGGAATAGGCGAGACCAGTGGGATGAGATCGAAAGTATCGAAGCCTTCTGCCTCACCATCTGCCGCAACATCTCGCTCGACAAGATGAAGAAGGCGGAAAACCTAAACCAAAGCTTAGAAGAGGGGCATGATGCCCCAGATTTCAGCTACACATCCAATCCTGAGGAGCAGGCCATGCAGCGCGATCGCATCCAACTGATACGCCGCCTCATCAATCACCTGCCAGAGAAACAACGCAGTTGCATGCAGTTGCGCGACTTCGAAGGCAAAAGTTATAAAGAGATAGCACAGGTATTAGGCATCAGTGAGGATCAGGTGAAAATCAACATCTTCCGAGCCCGCCAGACCATCAAGCAGAAATTCATAGAAACAGAGGATTATGGATTATAAGTACATCGAACAGCTCTTAGAGCGTTATTGGGAAGGTGAAACGACCCTGCAGGAAGAGGCCATTCTTCGCGCCTTTTTCAGTCAGGATGATGTGCCTGCCCATCTGATGAAATATAAGTCGCTTTTCGACTGCGGACTGCAGGAAGAGACCTTAGGCGACGACTTCGATGCACGTATCCTCGACAGCATCGGCGAAGGAATGGAGCCAAAGGCCAAGATTGTCACGCTGGCATCTCGCCTAAAGCCACTCTTTAAAGCAGCAGCCATTGTAGCCATTCTCCTGACTATCGGCAATGCTGCCCAGGCTCCCTGGAATTACGGATGGGACGATCCGCAAGATGAATATGCAAAATATCGTCAACAGCAGGTGGATACCGTCAATATCCTGAGTCCCGTTCAGGCAGAGAATGTCACTGACTCCGTAATGACACCCAAGTCTGAAGAATCATCTTATATCGAATAATTATTCTATGCTTTCTCTATAATAATCTAAACACATTATTAAAACAAGGAAACTGTGAAGTTTCCGTTCTCTCAAATTTTCATAACATACTAACGTAGAGAGGGTTGCCAAAAGCGGCCCTCCTCTTTTTTATTTCTGCATCCGCAGATGAAGCTGTATGAGCGAGGGAATCAGAATACACAACGAGAATCCCACCGCCATCAGCACATGCTGCTGACTACCAAACAAATCGGTGGTTGTCATGTCTGGATTCGGATAGAAATTATAAAGAACATAAGCAACCGTATTGTTTACCCAATGGAACACCACACCAGGCACGATGCTGTCCGTACGATAATAAAGCCAACCAAGCAACAGGCCTATCAGCAGCGTATGTGGCATTTGAGCAGGGTTCATGTGGGCAGCACTGAATAAGACGGCAGAAATAAGGATTGCTACCCAAGGACGGCTGTTCCACCTGAGCAGCGAACGCAGGATAGCCCCACGGAACACAAGTTCTTCTGCCAACGGAGCCAACAGTCCCACGACGAAATAGCCATAGCGGTCGCGCAGGATCATGTCGAACTCCTCCTCTACGAGATTCGGCAGTTCCGGCATCTGTTCCTGAAGCCATGCAGAGGGGATGATAGCTCCCAAAGCAGCCAACACACACCATACGAGCACTACCCAGGGACGTGTCTGAATCCAATGACGGGACACCACGGCCCATTTCTGCCAAAGGAACAGCGCCATCGTCACTACACTGAAAAGCGTCATCGTCAGGATAGTTCCCGTAGCATCCAACACGGTTCCCGGGCCTTTCCATAAAATATAAACACCCTGAATAATGCCGCCTGCCACCAACTGAATGGCTAAAAAAACGAACCAATAGATAATAGCATTCTTCATATAAGATTCTTATTTGTCGTTCAACAATATCTCTTCCGTAGTCTGTTTGTCATGTTCCAACTGTGCAATCAGTGCCTCTCGGGTGTCAAACCGCTGCTCAGCCCGCAGACGACTTACGAACTCCACCATCATTTCCTGTCCGTAGAGATTGCCCACATCTTTTAATATATGTACCTCCAATGTCTGTTGCTTTCCCTCGAAGGTAGGACGTGTACCGATATTCATCATCGCAGGCATCCTTTGTTCAGACGAATTTGCAATTCGGCTGTCAACTATCGCCCAAACAGCATAGGCTCCGCTGGCAGGAATCAGTTTCTCCTGACTATCGGGTTCCAGATTCGCCGTGGGAAAGCCCAACTCATGACCGATATGTTCTCCAGAGACCACATGTCCTGAAAGTGTATAGCGACGTGTCAGCACATCAGGCATCGCCTCCACCCGTCCTTCTTCTGCCAGCAGCTGTCGGATGACCGTAGAACTGACAGCCAGCTGGTCATCCATCGTCGCCACATCGCCTCGAACTATGTCGATGCCAAGACGCTGACCATAGCGCACATAATCGTCGAAACCCTCGCTTCTGTCACGACCAAAACGATTGTCGTAACCTATCACTAATAACTCTACCGACAACTGGTCACGCAGAATCTCTCTCATAAAAGCCTCAGCAGAAAGAGCCGCCAACTGATGTGTAAACGGCAGTACCATCACCTCTTCAACCCCCAATTCCTTCAGATAAGTCACTTTCTCGTCGAGCGTAGAAAGCACCTGAGGATGGAAATTGGAATCAAAAAGCTGGCGAGGCAGCCGATCAAACGTCACAGCGATGGGTTTCAATCCCCGTTGTCGGGCCTCACACACCATCATCTGCACAAGCATCTGATGCCCGCGATGCACCCCGTCGAAACAGCCTATCGTCGCCGCCGAGGGGGTAGAAAAGTGCGTGTCTGACGATAAAATCATCATTATTGGGTGCAAAGTTACAAAAATATTTGGAGATTTGACGTTTTTAATGTAACTTTGCAGCCGAAAACGACAGAAATGCCGATTTCACCGGACTTGTAGCTCAGTTGGTTAGAGCAACAGACTCATAATCTGGAGGTCCCAGGTTCAAGCCCTGGCTGGTCCACACGAATAAGGGGCGTACCGTTTGGTGCGCCCCTTATTCATTAGAATACCTTATTGTCTGTTGGACTTGTGTACCAGTCTAAACACTTCGTATGGTCTGCGGCCCATTCGCCGAAGGAACTGCCTATGGTCATGTAGGCGCCAAAGAGTGCACCATTCCTGTAGAAGCCGATATTCACTCCCTCTAAGGGATAACGGAACGAGGCATAAGGAACCATCAAGGCCCAAGGCAGATTCTTAGTTTTCGTCAACAGATTATACTCACGTGTCACCTGAGCCTCACAATAACGATTGCAATGCTGTTCCCAGACAAAGCCATAATTGGGACTGAGGACAAAAAGGTCTAACATCTCTGGTGTAAAACCATTGATATTCTGTCCTTCCTTGAAATAGACATGATAGATTTCTGTACGAGGAACAAGAATCGGATAATCATTACTGTACGATCTCAATACATTATATTTTTTCCGCTGGAAAACCTGATCGATCACCTCCAGATCGTCACCCATCGCCCAGTGAGCATCTTCAAACAAATATAGGAAAGCCTCACCATTACGACCAGACTGCAGCAAATCGCTGTTCTTAAACATCGGTGAAGCAGTTTTTTTCAGAGGCACATCGTGGTTTGAGCCACCCATGTCGAAAGATCCGCCTCCTTCAATAGTCACACTGTCGATGTCTTCAGCCTGATAGCCCACCAATCGCAAGCCAGCAGCCAGCTGTTTCGCTCCTCCCACAGCAGCCAATTCAACTGAAATTTTCATATGACGGCTATTCACCACCTCACGTGAAAGACGCATAACCACATCATTATAGTCATAGTCACCCGGCTCAGGCATCTCCTCCTCAAAACAATACACCATTTTCTGCTGCACGGGGTTGGACCTCGGGGATTTCTGTTTATTCGCAGAGTTGACATTGCTAAATTTAACCTCAGTCGTCTCTACAGGGAAACCCACCACAGTATAATGTCCATCAGCATCTACTAAAGCAGCATATACCTCAGAAAGTCTTGTTGGTACAGAAGCTGCCATCGTAACTCGTCCGCCATCCTCAATTGGGCTTTGGGCCATTATCACCGCATTGATTGCAGTCAAAGGATTATCAGCCAGAATTAGAGCGGTTCTTGCACCCACATTCACATCAGCCTCCACTATATAGACATGGTCCTGTGTCAACTCCCAAGTATGATTGGCGTCCACACTGTCAACAGGCGAACTAATCTTAATCAACGTGTCGTATTTATCTTCATCGAATACATCTTTTTTACATGACACTCCTGTTCCTGCCAACAGCGAAATGCTGAGAATGATGATCATGAAATAAATAATTCTTTTCATACCTTCCTTATTGAAATAAACAACTATTTTGCGCCAAAATTACAAAAATATTCGATAAAACGTGCAAAAATTAGGGTGTTTTACAGAATTTAACTATTAAAGTGTTGGATTTTCCCGAAAAATATACTAATTTTGCGCCCAAAGAATCTTTTCAAAGGAAAATTTAAGTTACGTAACAATATTAAAAATCTTATGAGAATGAAGAAGTATTTGATAACAGCCGCTATGGCTGTTGCGGTCAGTGGAACCTTCGTCAGCTGTCACGATGACGAGATTACAGGCTCAACTGTTGAACAAAAAATCCAGGCCTTTGAGGACATTTTCACTCAGGCTTTTGGTAAACCAGCCCCCAATCATACGTTTGGATTTGGAGATCCGATCGTATTAGAAGGAGTTACACGTAGTGTTGATGTTAATGGCAATATGTGGGAGTCTCGTCCTGAAGTAACCGCTGAAGAGGCTGCAGCCGTTTATGCTTGGGTAAACAAGCCAAAGAATCAGATTCCTCCAGAGTCATATTATGAGGAATCTCCAGTAAATATGAAGAATTTCTTTGTGACTCAAGTGTGGGGTTCGAATGAAAACAAAACTGACATAAATTGCAATTATACGGATTATGATGGCGGCGCCGTTCATGGTGGTACACAAATGAATCACCTTCAGATTAGTAAAAGTGCTGACAGATTAGGAACCAACGGTGTACTTTCAATGAATGCTACCTGGGATAACCCAGGAGGAGCCGCCATTAACAGCGACTGGGATCATGCAAACAATTTTAATGCTGGTCAAAATAGAGACTGGGATGGTAATACTATGTTTGTTAATTGGGGCACTCAGAACTTTGCCTACCATAATTCAACAGACAGCAGATATCACGATAAGTGGATTATCATTGATGGTGCATACATTACAGATTCTAAGGGTGTTAACCATGCCGGAAAATATTATGTTTGCTTTGATTTTATCGCAAGAAATCCCGATGCTTACACAAATTTCCAAGATCCTGGCGGTCAAAATTATGAAGTACCAGGAGCATGGAAGAGTGTAGCAGACGCTGTCGCTGCTGGAGCCAAAACAAGAATTGGCCATTGGGATGGAACTAAAACCGTCTATGAAGAAGGTCCTGCAGTTGGATCAAATTGGACAAAGGGCAATATTGTAGGTGGCAACAAGGTTGTTGATGCCAATGAGTATTACACAGACTGGATTGTCCGCCTAGTAGAGGCAAAGCCCAAAAACATTCCTCAAGTTAAGGTTGTTTCCGGAAGCATTACGACCGATGGTTATGTAACAAGAAAGATCGTCTCAGGTGAGAAGGTTATGAAGTCTGGCCGTGTATTCTGTGAAGACATCGTAAGTGCTAAATACGCGTTGGAGGACTTGGATTACAACGATGTTGTTTATGATGCTGCTATCATTAATAATTACAGAAAACTCGTCACCACCTATTTAGACAACGACAGGAATCCTATTGTTTTCGAAAATGGAGACCCCAATCCTAAAATTGAATACAACTTTGATATTAGTGGTCAAGCAAACGGCTACAATAGTTTATATGCTATAGTACGTTTGTTGGCTGCGGGCGGTACCCTGCCTATCGAGATTAAAGTTCCTGGCCAATATAATGCTGACGTACATAATGTCCTTGGCCAAACCTCTACCACCATCATGATCAATACCCTTGATGAGGGAGAGCGAGAAAAGGTTAATATGGCAGCTGTGGTATCTCCTGTACCAGCTGAAGATTTAGAGAAAGCTACTGGCGATGAAAGAGAGAAGTTCTATAATGTTAATGATCTTGACAACGGCATTGAACTCAATGTTGAATATGGTAACCTTGCCGCAGGTATCAGATCGAAATACTACGATGGTCAAACTGGCGAAGTTGTTGCCTCTGCCAAGTATATGGTTCCTCTAGGAACACCTTGGGCAAAGGAGCGTGTCAATATAGCTGAGGCTTATCCCAAATTTAATGCTTGGATAGCCGATGAAAGTGTTAAGTTCTGGGATTATCCCTCTAATGATCCGAGCAAATTCTACAATGATAACACCAATACTATAGTGGGTCTTGATCCTGTCAAGTATGCTGAAGGTAATATCATCAGCAATAACGGTGAAGAAGAAGTGACCGACTTAGGTGAAGAAGAAATGACGTCTAGTAGCTACACAGAAAGCTTTGAGCCTGCTACAAACACGTTAATGGCCACACCTACAGGTACTCCGATTTACGACTATTCAACGAATGGTTATGGTTATTTGTATGACGGCGGTTATGTAATAGCTACGAGTTCCACATCTATTACGGCTGGAAGCAAGATTCGTGTCTATGGTGTAAGCATAGATGATTGGGAAGTCACATGTGTCGATAAAAGAAAAACGCAATCTAACACAAGTGATTATACTTCAAACGGATATGTTGAATTTGATGTTACAGGAAACTGGGGAAGAAGCCTTGTTATACAGGGTAAGAACTTCACCATCACATACGTTACAGTAGTCGAACCCACACCAATTCCAACCACAAAGCCTGGTCAGTTCTGGCCCAGCGATGGCAGTAATGGTAATGCTACTTCAATGTTCTCTCTCAATAACGAAACTATGAATGCTGCATTATCCAGCGCTTCTGCCAGTAACAAGATATGTATCTATTGCACTATCGGCGAAGGATCATGGATAAAGCTAAATAGAGCAGATTGGGGAGCATGGACATCTACTGATATATCAAGTAGTTGGAGCATTGTTAGTAATAATGCGAGCGAACTTGAGCCCGCAAATGGTTTAGGCAGTGTCTATAACCAAACCAAGGGCTGCATAGAATTACAGTTGAGTTCTCAACTCATCCAAGAAATCAAAAGTTATGGTTTTGGAATGAATTTCGGCAATGGTAATATGACCATTACCAACATTACTGTTGAGTAAGATCTCATTAAAAATCAAATACATAACATAAGATTTTGTTTGTGGAGGGCGTCTGCGTGAGCAGATGCCCTTCTTTTTTATCATGAAAGAAGCGTCTCACCCTCCTATCCCTCACATAATCTTCGGAATCGCCTTTGTACAAAGAGGTTTAAGGATGTGAGGGATCCAAATCATCCCTCACACGCCTTAGGTCCTTTGTATAAAGGCATTCCAAGCAATCATGTGAGGGATGAGGGCTTATAACGAGCAGTATTCCCGCTTCCAACGAAAATAGTCCTCATAACAAGTGAGAACTATTATTTCTGATAGCGAGGACATAGCTGGCAATCGGCCTACCCGTAGCTGATAGTCAATCGTAGCCAACCTGACCATCCATCGTAGCCGACCTCGTTGCTTCCCAATACTCGGCTCCTACTATTCAGCAAGAACCTCTTCTCTATAGATTGGTGGCTCTTGTGTTTTTTGCAACCTAGGCAGGCAACAAATTTTTCCTAGGCAGAAAACTATTGTTCCCTAGGTGTTCGACTATTTGAACTATTTTCCCGATAAATTTGCAAATTTCGGCATTTTTCCGCATCTTTGCAAAAAATGATAGGAAAAGAACGCGAAACCCTAATAAAATAAGGTAAAGGCGAAGGCCAAAACACCAAAGTTTCAATGTATTTTTATCGACTAAAAGAAAGAATTTTTAGGCATTTAACAATTATTGACATATAAAATGATGGCTATTCCATCTATTTTGTCTATCTTTGCACCGAAGTTCTGAAAAACGGGACTGTGAAACGAAAAAATTATAATTCTATAACCAAATTATTAAAAATTGAATTTATGAAAAAGTATTTGATGACAGGAATCGCAGCAATTGCAATGTGCGCTGCATTCACAAGCTGCTCAAAAGACGTTGAGCAAGTGAGCCAGGAAGATCTTAACAATCTTGAAGCTGAACAGATCGTAAATGCCTATAATCAGGCTTTTATCAAGACCTTTGGTCAGCCCGCAGCCAACCAAGATTGGGGCTTCGGAACATCAACAAGAGGTATTACGCGTGGTGGTTCAGAACCCAACCAAACAGTGTGGCCAAATTATGGCTATCCCCAAAAGCCCGGATCACTTAAGACAACCACACCTTCAGGCAAATCAGAAGAAGAAATTGTTACCGAATGGTTCCAGACTCATACGATAGCTGATGCGGTAACACTAGATTGCAATGACTATTGGGTATTGCAAGTACATTATAAGAACTACAATTATACCGCCAACCAGCATGAATGGGAGAAATACGAGAATGGTAAGGAAGTTTGGAAGACAGGGACACAACAAATAAATCCCATAGGTCACATGGACCAAATTTATGCTAATACAGACGCTAATGGTACCTCTTCTGATCATATTTATAATTTTAATACGAATTCAGGAAGTTTCATGTTGGTTCTCGATAGTGAGACTAAGTATGGATTTGGGTATGAAGAGTCATGGGGTACAGATAACAAACATGTGTACGGCAATTCATTTATGGCGCATATTGTAGATGAAGCAAATGGTATTGATGGTTACTATGTAGGTTTTGACTATCAGGCCTATAAACTCGAGAATGTACAATATACGAACAACAATGGAGAAACCATCACATATACAAATAATAAGGCGTGGGCTCTTGAGCCTGATGGTGTCTATGACGATCGTATTATCAAGATTGTTCCAGGAAAAGACAAGGCTCCAGACTACGACGTTCGCATCATTGCTGAAGACCTGAATGCTAAAGCTGAGGATGGTGACATTGAGAATTCCGACTGGGACTTCAACGATGTAGTTTTCGACGTGAATTTCACAGATGACAATAATGCCGAAGTTACACTTATTGCTGCTGGTGGTACACTGCCTCTGATTGTTGGTAAAGCCAATCCCGTAGACGGAGTGAGCTATCCTGATTTTGAAGTTCACTCTCTGTTTGGAGTTGACGTTAAATATATGGTCAATACTAATGCAGAGAAAAAAGGCTTAAATGGTGGAGCACCTCAAATTGCAGCACCAAAGCTTTACCTCAACATTCCTGGTGTGAAGGCTTCAAATGGTAAGCTTATTCCTATCTATGTTGAGAAGACACTGAAGAGCGGCACCAAGAAATGGTTCGAACTGACAGCAGAAAAAGGTCATCCCGCATCTAAGCTTGCTATTAATTCCAAGTCCACCAAATTCACAATTTGCGATGAACGTGAAAAGATCACGAAAAAATATCCAAGCTTCTTGAATTGGGTTGTGAATAACGATCCTTTGATCTGGTGGGAATAATTGATACATCAAGTACTTTAGATAACCCTTTTGGGAAATGGAGCGGCTGCGTGGGTAGCCGCTCTTTTCTTTTATTCAAGTGCTTTTTACCGATAAACATAAACCGTTTTTGGCCAATTAACAATTATTGACACTAAAAATGATGACTATTCGAAATATTTTATCTATCTTTGCAACAAGATTCCGAGAACGGGACAATGAAACGAAATATAACAATAACATATTAAACTGTATTTTATGAAAAAGTATTTGATGACAGGAATCGCAGCCGTTGCAATGTGCGCTGCATTCACAAGTTGCTCTCACGACATCGCAAGCACAACCCAAGAGGATATTGAGATGCAGAGAGCGGAGAAGATTCAGAACACCTACAACAAGGCGTTTATTGCTACTTTTGGCCAGCCCGCTGCTGATCAGGACTGGGGATTCAGTTCTTCTGCAAGTGCTCGTGCTTTAACACGTAGTGTAGATTATACTCTTAAACCGGTTACTCCGAAATATGGAGAACCAGAAGCGCCAAGCTTTACAACGAAAACATATATTAACGGACTAAAGCCCGTTTTTCCTGAAGGATACTTAACTACGAAAAATGCTGTTATTGCACAAAACAGTGGGGTTTCAGCTGCTAATAGCGTTGACGGGAATGCAGATTGGACAGACAAAGTCGTTTATGTAAGTACTGGAAATACTTGGGTAAAAGATGCCCAGAAATTGACGATTTATGTTGTCGATAATATGACAAATGGTTGGGGCACTCAAGATGGTTCTGTTATCGTTGTTACAGAGGGAGTTACACTCAAACTGACAAGCATTAGCAATGGTACCAAAGTAATACTTGCAAAAGATGCAATCCTGGATTTAACCGAATTACCTAGTTGGGCTTATGAGGGTTACGTACATAGTATCACTTTTAATGGCAGCAATTCTGGATTATATATGAGTTCAGGAAGCCAACTAAAAGCTATTAATGTCATGTTTTTTAATGGATGTAAGGTTATAAACAACGGTGGTTCTATTACTGCAACAAAAGTTCAGGTTGACAAAAATTCTATTCTGTGGAATGATGGTCCTACTTTCAAAGCAACAACAATACATATGGAGAACGAAGACGCAACAGTCTATAATGAAAAAGGTAGGACTATTAATGCTACAAACATCACTACTGGCAACAACTATGGTCGTTTTTATAACGAAGGTACTGTAAAAGCAACAGGCAAAGTTGATCTTCATAACACTGAAGCCGAATTTGTTAATGCCGGTACATTAGAAGCAGGCGAATTAGACATGCGTGCGGGAGGTAAGTTCTATAATGCCAGTTTATGTAAGACAACCATTCATGGTGAAACATATATTCAAAATAAAAGTGCTCAATGGCTTAACCAAGGCGAGTACAACTCTGGTGACTTTACTATCTATAACGCAGGCAGACTGTTTAACGACTGTAAGTTAACTGTTCATGCCGATGCACAAGGAACTACAGGTACATTCAAAATGGATGGTACGACTCATAATTCCTTCGTTGTAGAAGCCAACTCTTCAGTTAAAACAGATTACTTTATACTTACAGCCGAAGGTGATTTCTTCATGAAGGATTATTCACTTCTTTGGATTGTCAATAAATTGACTTCAAGCAATCTGAACCCAGATACCGGTTTCAAGGGTGTTGGCACAACTGCTTACTCAGTAATTAAAGCTGGCGAAATCGCTTACACAAGTGCACAGAGATGGCGCATGAACTATTTCGGAAAGCTTTTCATCGATACAGACAAGCACTTCCCTCAAGCATTTGACACTTCAAATGATCCAGCTGATCAGCCCCACTATTATTTTGATTCAAGTGTGAAGCTGAAATTCGCTCCCCACAATGATGCATGTCCGCTGACATCTACTATTGAACCAGGTGATTGCCATCATGGTTATACAGTCACACCTCCTCCAACAAATTTCACAGCTAACCTTCGTGTAATGGCTGAGGACCTGAGTGCAAGTGATCAGACAGACTTCGACTTCAACGATATCGTATTTGACATCCAGTATGGATCACCTGCTAAGATCCGTGTGATGGCTGCAGGTGGTACACTGCCTCTGCGTATTAAGGTTAAGAGCTCTGCTTCACATAGCGATGATGCATGCACAGGTAAGGATGGCAACGGATGGCAGGAGATTCATGCACTCTGGGGCAAGGGTACTGGCATCATGATTAATACCAATGCTACGAAGAATGTTAGTCCGAGCAAGGGTTATGAGACGACTACACTGCTTGATCCTATTGAGCTCGACTACGAAGTAACTAATGCTGCTGATGCTAATAACATCATCATTGAGGTCAAGAAGACAGTAGATGGTGCAGCTGCTTGGTATCCAATGAACGCTGCAGTTGGAGAGCCTGCTGCTAAATTCGCTTGCAGACCAGGTCTTCGCTGGGCAGAAGAGCGTGAGGACCTGAAGGGTCACTCAAACTTCAAGGATTGGGTACAGCGTGCTATTGACGAATGGAATTGGAATAACTTCCAGTAATTGATACATCAGATACTTAAATCATAACATTGATGAAGGGTGCCTGCGTGAGTAGGCACTCTTTTTTTACACATTAGGGTCGGTTCCTATTGTATAATTCGAAAATAATGTGTAACTTTGCCCGCTGATATGGTACTGAATTGGATTTGGATAGCTTTTTTCATCATCGCGTTTGTGATTGCGCTGGTGAAACTGGTGTTTTTCGGAGACTTCGAGGTGTTCCCTGCAATGATGGACTCGACATTCTCCTCATCGAAGACGGCCTTTGAGATTTCTCTGGGACTGACGGGTGTATTGGCCCTTTGGCTCGGCATCATGAAGATTGGCGAGAAGGGCGGTGTGGTGAATATCTTGGCAAAGATGCTGAGTCCGCTATTCACTAAACTTTTTCCCGACATCCCCAAAGGTCATCCCGTTACGGGCTCGATCTTCATGAACATCGCAGCCAACATGCTAGGTTTGGACAATGCTGCTACGCCCTTAGGTCTGAAGGCGATGGAGCAGATGCAGGAACTGAACCCAAAGAAAGATACGGCCTCAAACCCTATGATCATGTTCCTGGTGCTGAACACGAGCGGTCTGACGCTGATACCTATCTCTATTATGGTGTATCGCGCCCAGATGGGGGCTGCTCAGCCTACGGATATCTTTATCCCCATCCTGTTGGCAACATTCTTCTCGACTCTGGCAGGCGTGATCATCACGAGCCTCTTCCAGAAGATTAATCTGCTGAATCGGACTATTCTGCTCTTCCTTGGTGGTGCAGCCCTCGTAGTGGCAGGCATCATCTGGGGCTTCGGACAGTTGGACTCTGTGCTGATGAACAAGGTGAGCACCTCGACGGCTAATATCCTGCTAATGACAATCATCATCGCCTTTATCCTGGCAGGCATCAGGAAGAAGGTCAATGTCTACGATGCCTTTATCGAGGGTGCAAAAGATGGTTTTACGACAGCCGTCCGCATCATTCCCTATCTGGTGGCCATCCTTGTGGGCATTGGCGTATTCCGTGCCTCTGGGGCTATGGATATGCTTATCGACGGTATCAAGTGGAGCGTGGAGGCCTGTGGTGGTAACAGCGATTTCGTAGGCGCCCTGCCCACAGCGCTAATGAAGCCGCTATCAGGCAGCGGTGCACGAGGCATGATGGTGGATGCGATGACCACATACGGTGCTGATTCGTTTATCGGACGTCTGAGTTGTATCTTCCAAGGCTCTACAGACACAACCTTCTATATCCTCGCCGTCTATTTTGGCAGCGTGGGTATCGTGAAGACCCGTCATGCTGTGACCTGCGGTCTTCTGGCAGACCTGGCAGGCATCATCGCAGCCATCGCCATTGCATACTTATTCTTTGGATAAAGGTAAAAAAGTAAAAGGGTAAAAATGGGTAAACTTCAAACTATCGCAAAAGACACGGCCATCTATGGTCTCTCGAGTATCATCGGCAGATTCTTGAACTATCTGCTCGTGCCACTTTATACCGCCCAGCTCTCAGCAGCCTCAGGCGGCTATGGCATCATTACCAATATGTATGCCTATGTGGCACTGATACTGGTGATCCTCACCTTTGGCATGGAGACCACCTATTTCCGCTTCACTAACAAGACACACACAGACTCGCAGGTGGTCTATTCCACCACACTAATCAGTGTGGGCGGTGTTTCAGCACTCTTCGCTGCGCTGGTCATCATTTTCATCACACCTATCAGCCAAATGATGGGCTATGGCGACCATCCAGAATATGTCTGGGTGATGGCGGTAACAGTCGCTATTGATGCCTTCCTCTGCATTCCCTTCGCCCATCTGCGACAGCAGAAGAAAGCAATTAAGTTTGCTGCACTGAAACTGTTGAACATCGCTGTTAGCATCTTGCTTAACCTCATCTATTTCGCTTGGATGGACGGTAAGGACGTGGGCTACGCTTTCTATATCAATCTCGTATGCACAGCTATGCTTGCCTTGTGCCTCCTCACAGAGTATACAGGCTTCAGCTGGAAAATGGACACCAAGCTGCTACGCACCATGCTCAACTATTCGTGGCCTATTCTCGTGCTGGGCATCGCTGGCATCCTGAACCAGAGTGCCGATAAGATGCTCTTCCCCTATATCTACGAGGGCAGCGACATGCATGAGCAATTGGGCATCTACGGTGCCTGTTCGAAGATTGCGATGATCATGGCGATGATTACCCAGGCTTTCCGCTTCGCCTATGAGCCAATCGTGTTCTCTGGCGTCAAGGAAAAAGGTCAGCACGAGATGTATGAGCAGGCGATGAAATATTTCATCATCTTTACGTTACTGGCATTCTTGATGGTTGTAGGCTATATCGATATCCTGAAATACCTGATAGGTGAGGACTACTGGATAGGTCTGCGTGTGGTGCCTATCGTGATGGCAGCAGAGATTATGATGGGTATTTACTTCAACCTGTCGTTCTGGTATAAGATCATCGACAAGACCATCTGGGGTGCATGGTTCTCTGGCATCGGATGCGCTGTGCTGTTAGCTGTGAACTTCTACTTCGTGCCCAAGTACGGCTATATAGCTTGTGCATGGGGCGGTGTGGCTGGCTATGCTGTAGCTATGATTACCTCCTATATTGTAGGACAGAAGTTCTATCCTCTCAACTATCCGTTGAAGGAGATTGCACTCTACGTCATCCTCACCGCTATTGCTTTCGTTGCGATGACGCTGCTTCGCGAGAAACTGCCGATGTGGCTATCCATCGCCATCAATACGCTGCTGATTCTGGCCTTCCTCGCTCTCATCATCAAACGCGACCTGCCTTTAAGCAAACTCCCCATCGTAGGAAAATATTTCAAAAAATAATATCGTATGAAAAGAATTCTAGTATCTCTAGTCAGTCTAGTCACTCTTGTCAACCTAGCCCACGCTGACGAGGGCATGTGGACGCTGTACAATCTGCCCAATGCCGTCTACGAGACGATGAAAATGGAGAATTACGAGCTGCCTTATGGCGCACTCTATGAAGGCGATCAGGCCGTCAAAAATTGCGTGGTAAATTTTGGCGGTTACTGCTCTGGTGTGGTCGTTTCGCCTGATGGTCTGGTGTTTACCAATCACCATTGTGGTTTCGAGGCCATTCGCTCGCACTCGACGGTAGAGCACGACTATATGCTCAATGGTTTTATCTCCAACTCCTACGAGGAAGAACTGCCCAATAAGGATCTCTTCGTGAGTTTTATGGTGGAGCAGAAGGATATCACCAGCTTATTGCTCGACTCCCTCAGCTATGAGAAGCGTGCAGAGAAGGGCCGTGGAGCCTACCTCGTGGACTCGCTGGAGAACGCCATCCAAAAGCAGATGAGGGCAAAGGACTCGACCCTGCGTGTGGAGATTAAGCCGTTCTATGAGGGTAACAGATTCTTCCTGACCACCTATCGCGACTACGAGGACGTTCGCCTGGTATTCGCGCTGCCCAAGTCGATGGGTAAGTTCGGCGGTGAGACAGACAACTGGATGTGGCCTCGTCAGACCTGCGACTTCTCCGTCTTCCGCATCTACGTAGACCCCAAGACGGGTGGTCCTGCGAAATATTCAAAGGACAATGTCCCCATGCATCCCAAGAAGTGGGCGCAGGTTTCGCTGCAAGGCTATCAGCCAGGTTCGTTCTCGATGACCCTCGGCTATCCTGGCAGCACCAGTCGCTATCTCTCAAGCTACGGTATCCTGGAGCGTCGCGATGCCCAGAACAAGCCCCGTTACCAGACCCGTGAGATCAAGCAGGACATCATGATCCGTCACATGCGTGCTGATGAGGCCGTACGTATCAAGTACGACTCGAAATATGCCCAGAGTTCTAACTATTGGAAGAACTCCATTGGTATGAACAAATGTATCGACAGTATCGGACTCATCCAGCAGAAGGCTGCTTATGAGGCAAAAATCCGTCAGTGGCAGGATTCTACGGGCTTCCTGAAGGACAAACTCGACTTTAACAAGCTCGAGAACTTCTACAAGAAGCGCTTCAACGCCGTTCGTGCGATGATGTATTTCAATGAAACCTTCGGACGTAATGACGAGATGACCAATCGTGCGCTGAGAGTGACACGTGGCATTCAGGTCAAGGGTGACAAGGACAAGCCCAAAAAGCAATATATCGACTTCAAGGACAACAGCGACACTTGGGACCTGAACCTTGATCGTGAAGTACTGGCTGCGCTGATGAAATACTATCGTGAGCAGGTAGAGGAGAAATACCAGCCCGATTTCTATCAGATCGTTGACAGTAAATTTGGTGGCGACTACCAGCAATATGTGGACTATCTCTTCAAGAAGTCACAGTTGATGAAGAGCAACAAAAAGATCTTCGTGAACAAGAAGAACTATCACAAGGATCCAGGCGTATCGTATGGCGAGAGCCTGATCTCCGCTTTGGCAGAGATCCGTGCAGACCTGTTGGAAACCTACGACAGCATCGAAAATCAGGAGCGTTATCTCTGTGCTGCCAAGCTGCGCATGGAGGAGGACATGCCCAATTACAGCGATGCCAACTTCACCATGCGTCTGAGCTATGGTCAGGTGGGCGAATACCTGTTGGCAGGACAGCCTTCAGGCTATTATACCGAGGCCAGCAGCATCGTGAAGAAGATGGAGCAGGGCGAGAAAGGTGTGATCGACTACGAGGCTGAGCCAATTATGAAGGAACTGCTCTCTGCCAAGGACTTTGGTAAGTATACTGACAAGACCACAGGAAAGCTGCATCTCTGTTTCCTGTCGAACAACGATATCACTGGTGGAAACTCAGGTTCTCCGATGTTTAATGGTAAGGGAGAGCTCATTGGTTTGGCCTTCGATGGTAACTGGGACTCTTTGAGTTCAGACATTTTCTTCGACAAGCAACTTGCGCGTTGTATCGGTGTCGATATCCGCTATGTGCTCTATATGATGGAGAAGTGGGGCAAGGCAGACAGACTTATCAAAGAGATCAATGCCAAGTAGTCTGCAATAAGTGGCACTTATTGCAAAATAAGGAAGGGTTATTGCGGAATAAGTGCCACTTATTGAAAGGATAAGAGCCTCGCGTTTGCGAGGCTCTTTCTATTTCTTCTTTTTACGGGGTTTTCGCATGGCCCAGCCCTCTTCAGAAAAGTCAGGCTCAGGCCCACGAAGCTCACGAGACGCGTTTTTCTTGCCCTTCGAGCGTCCTTCAGACGAATGCATCAAGCTGCGCCAATCTTCTTTCTTCTGGTACTTGGGTTTCTCGATAGAATCGCGCTTTTCATCAGCATCATTACAACGAACGGTGCGTCCTTTATGACGAATGCCCGTCAGTTGAATCATTACTTTCTTGGCATCCTTCTCAGGCACCTCGAAATAGGAAATCGTATCAAGCAAATCAATATGTCCAACTTCTTGACGTCCGCCCACGAAACGGTTCAACGTCTGCATCAGTTCTCCAGGATAGAAGCCATCGCGCTTGCCAAGATTAATAAAAAGTCGCTTGTAGCCCTTCTGCGCCTTGTTTTGCAGTTTCTGTTTGTCGCTCTGAGGTTTCTTCTCTTTCTTATCCGGAACAACGACATCAATCTCAGGCGCCTCAGCATAATAAGCCAAAAACTTACCAAACTCCAAAGATACAATCTTTTTGATCAGTTCGTCCTTATCGATATACTCGAAGTAACGGTTGATATCCTGCATGAAGGGAGCAATCTCCTCATCGTCAACATCCGTCTTCACGATCTGATCCATCACCTTGTAGAGCTGTTTCTTACAGATTTCCTCAGCAGAAGGAATCTGGGCCTCCACGAACTGCTTGCCTATCTCTTTCTCGATATTGCGAATCTTGAACTTCTCACGACTGTGGACGATAGAGATGCTTGTGCCTTTCTTACCAGCACGGCCTGTACGTCCAGATCGATGAGTATAGTTCTCAATGTCATCAGGCAATCCGAAGTTAATCACATGCGTAAGGTCGTCTACATCAAGGCCACGCGCTGCCACATCCGTCGCCACGAGCAACTGCGTGAGATGCTGACGGAATTTCTGCATCGTCAGATCACGCTGCGGCTGTGAAAGATCACCATGCAACGACTCCGCATTATAGCCGTCCTTAATGAGTTTATCCGCAATCTCCTGCGTCTCCACCTTCGTTCGACAGAAGATAATGGCGAAGATGCGGGGGTAATAGTCAACGATACGTTTCAGGGCAAGGTATTTGTCCTTCGCATTCACCATATAATAGATATGGTTCACGTTCTCTGCACCCTCATTGCGACTACCCACAACGATTTCCTGATAGTCGTGCAGGTATTTCTTGGCCACGCGCTCCACCTCACGACTCATCGTCGCAGAGAACATCAGCGTGCTGTGGTTCTCAGCAATCGACTCGAAGATCTCGCTGATATTCTCCGAGAAGCCCATGTTCAGCATCTCGTCAGCCTCATCGAGCACGATATTCTGAATACCACTCAGATCTGCTACCCCACGGTTCTTCAAATCAACCAAACGACCTGGCGTCGCCACGATAATCTGCACGCCCTTCTTCAGCGCCCGCATCTGAGGCTCAATCGAGGCACCACCATATACAGCCTCCACATGCACCCCATCCATATACTTGGCAAAATCGCGGATGTCATCTGTGATCTGCAGGCACAACTCTCGCGTGGGACTCAGCACCAAAGCCTGCGGACTGCGTCGCGAGGTATCAATACGCATCAGCAGGGGAATGCCAAAGGCTGCCGTCTTACCCGTACCCGTCTGGGCAAGGGCTATCACATCGTTTTTGTTCTCTAAAAGATAGGGTATCACCGCCTCCTGCACAGGCATTGGCTGTACAAACCCCAACTCTTCGATGGCCTTGCGGATCTCTCCGCTGACGCCTAATTCTTCAAAAGTCTTCATCTTGGGTGCAAAGATACAAAAAAAATTCGTATCTTTGCAGCAGATATGAAGATATGTGTATTTTGTTCTGCGAATCAGCAGATTGACCCAGAGTTCTTTACGTTGACGGAAGAGTTTGGAAAGTGGGCTGCAGAGAAGGGCCATACCATCGTATATGGCGGTGTGAATCAGGGACTGATGGAGTGTGTTGCCAAGGCCACAAAGGAAGCAGGAGGCCATACCATTGGCATCGTCCCGTTGATTGTTGAGGATAGTGGTCGTATCAGCGACTATGTCGATGTGGATATTCCCTGTGATAACCTCAGCGACAGAAAACAGCTGATGATGGACCAGAGCGATGTGTTTATTGCCCTGCCTGGTGGTATTGGCACCATTGATGAGATCTTTACCATTGCCTCTTCTGCCACTATCGGCTATCATCAGAAGAAGGTAATCCTTTATAATATGAAAGGTTTCTGGGATTCACTCATTACTCTGCTCAATGATCTTCAGAGCAAAGGAATGATACGTGGCGATTGGCAGCAATACATAAAAAAAGCTGATTCCATCGAAGAAATCAGCCGGATAATAAATGACTAGGCAAGCCTAAGCATGCCTAGGTGCTCCTAGGAATACCTATACGGTTTCTTCCTGGTAAGTCCGCATTTCCTGCGCCATCTGCTGGCCAAAAGCCTTGTCGACGCTATTATCAATGCTCTTGCAGACATTATACGAGAACTTCTGTGCACAAGCGATCAACTTGTCCCACAGTTCTTCGTCGAAGCCATTCATAATCATTTCCCTGGTAATACCATACTTGATCAGTCCGAAGACAAAACCCGCATTGAAGTTATCGCCTGCTCCAATGGTACTCACCGTTTCCATCTTCTCCACTTCATACTGCTTCTTGATATCGCCCACAGCTCTCAGCTCCACAGGATTGCTGCCTTGTGTGAGAATGAAATTCTTGGTATAGAAAGCTATCTGAGAACGATAGATGGCATCGGCATCTGTCTTCTTATACAAAATGTCGAAGTCTTCTGATGAGCCACGCACGATGTCTGCATATTCCAGGTTCTCCAAAATGTTTGGGGTCAGTTTCATCACCTCATGCTTGTGTGAGGCACGGAAATTGACATCGTAATAGATGATAGCTCCATTGTTTTTGGCGTGATCAAGGAAAGCCGCCATCTGCGGACGAATCACGGGATTAACGGCATAGTAAGAGCCGAACATCACGATGTCATCAGGCTGGATGTCAGGATAAACAAAATCCATCTGATCGTGTGGATGATCCTTATAGAAGATGTATTCTGCATCGTTCTTCTCGTTGAGGAACGCCAGAGACACTGGTGATTTCGATTCCGGATAGACAGCGATATTATCCGCATTTACCCCATTCTCACGCGAGAAAGCGATGATGCGTTCTCCCACACGATCGTTGCCCGTCTCGCTGATAAACGAGGCTGGTACGCCTGAGCGACCTAAAGAGATAACGCCATTGAAAACAGACCCACCAGGCACAGCACCTATAGGCAAATCATTCTTAAAAATGATATCGAGAACAGTCTCGCCAATTCCTATTACTTTTCGCATTGTTTTCTAAATTGATGGTGCAAAAGTACGAAATATAATTGAAAATTGATAATGGATAATGGATAATTTATGCATGCAGTAGCAATTTTTTCACTTTTCACTCTTCACTTTTCACTTCTTTTTGTACCTTTGCGGACAAAATGGCTAATTACAACACTCATACCCTACCAAATGGCCTGCGAATCATCCATCTGCCTTCAACTTCGCGGGTGGTCTATTGTGGCTATCAGATAGCTGCAGGAACCCGAAACGAATATGATGGCGAGGAGGGTATCGCCCATTTCTGCGAGCACATGACCTTCAAGGGAACGGAAAAACGGAATGCCCTTCAGATCATCAATGCCTTAGAGGGCTTGGGTGGTGAACTCAACGCTTTCACCAACAAGGAAGATACCACCTTCTATGCCGCCATCTCGAAAGAACATTTCGCCCAGGCCGTGAGTGTACTGACGGATATCGTTTTCCACAGCCAGTATCCGCAGCAGGAAATCGACAAAGAAGTGGAGGTGATCTGCGATGAAATCGAGAGTTATAACGATTCGCCAGCAGAACTCATCTACGACGAATTCGAGAATATTCTCTTTGAGGGCCATCCCTTAGGACATAACATCCTGGGCAAAGCTGAGCAACTACGCACCTATACGACAGAGAATGCCTTGCGCTTTGTACGCCGTTACTATCGCCCAGACAATGCCATCTTCTTTGCCTATGGCGATATTGATTTCAAGCGGCTCTGCAAAATACTGAACAGTTTATTGTTTAATGTTTATAGTTTAGAGTTGATTACTCCGCCTGCAGACAAATCATCTATAAACTATAAACTATCAACTATAAACAAAGAAATCATCACCAAAGATCTCGGCACCCACCAATCCCACGTCATGTTGGGCACACGTGCCTATGATATCCACCATCCGCTTCGCATTCCCCTCTACCTTCTTAATAATATATTAGGTGGTCCGGGCATGAATGCCCGCCTGAACCTCTCGCTGAGAGAACGAAACGGGCTGGTATATACCGTAGAGAGCACGATGGTGAGTTATAGCGACACAGGTATTTGGAGTGTCTACTTTGGCTGCGATCCTCACGATGTGAAGAAATGCCTGCGCCTGGTACGCCGCGAACTCGACAAGGTGATGCAAAAACCTCTCAGTGCCACACAGCTACGCAATGCCAAGCGTCAGCTGAAAGGTCAGATTGCCATTGCCTGCGACAACCACGAACAGTTTGCCCTCGACTTTGGAAAAAGTTTCCTTCACTATGGCTGGGAAAAAGACATCACCCACCTTTACGAGAGCATTGACAAAGTCACAGCCGAAGACATACAAAAAGTGGCGAACGAACTGTTCGCCACAGAGAAACTGACCACACTGATTTTCCAGTGATTATTTCTTCAATTCATTAGGTACGATGGGCATTGCACCATTCTGTGTGCAGACAAAGGCACTGACGGCAACAGCAGTCTTGTGAGCCACCTGTACAGGTTTCCCATTCAGGATGCAGGCACAGAAACTACCAGTGAAAGAGTCGCCGGCACCTACTGTATCGGCCACTTCCACCTTCGGTGTATCCTGGAACGAAGTCAGGCCGTCGTCAGTAAAGACATACGAACCGTTAGTGCCACAGGTCAGCACCAGCATCTTCAGACCATAGTCCTGAACCATCTTCTCACAAGTCTGGCGCATGTCTAAGCCATCATAGCCAAACATACGATTCACCACCACCAGTTCCTCATCATTAATCTTCAGAATGTTGCAGAGTTTGAAAGAATCCTCAAGGATTTCCTTCGAATAGAACTGCTGGCGCAAGTTGATGTCACAGATCTTCAGACAATCGACAGGCGTATCAGCCAGAAACTTCCGAATGTTCTCACGAGAAACACCATTGCGCTGAGCCAGCGATCCAAAACAGACACCACGGGCATTCTTGGCAAT
>JAEEGG010009052.1_pt1 | contig 22415 bp, 17 predicted proteins | sample 9134161 | NCBI WGS metagenome assembly JAEEGG01 (sample SAMN16246543, study PRJNA631951) | gut metagenome | biome: gut microbiome; feature: rumen; material: CR-attached | host: Bos | place: Iran: Karaj | collected 2018-10
CTGCGGCGTATTTCTGGAGTTCTACGGAAGATATTGAATCGTCGACTAGACTTGATCGCAACAGTATTCTGGTCGATCACGCGTTTAGCATGTTTTTGGATAATCGTTACGCATCGGCTGATATTGGTGGCGAGCCGATGGATAATGCATTGTCCGTCCGTTGCGTTTTGGATTCCAAAACTTCGTCTGATACAAAGTCTAGCAGCAGCAAAAAGGCGGAATCGTCGTCAAGTGCGAAATCTTCTTCATCTGCGAAGTCCTCTTCATCTGCGAAATCGGGAAGCTCTGTGGCTGTGCCAAAAGGCTGCAAAACTTCAACCGAAGATAATTGCGAGTATGGCGAGCTGGTGGATGACCGCGACGGACAAACTTACAAGACTGTGAAAATCGGTGACCAGTGGTGGATGGCCCAGAATCTGAATTACAGAAGAGAGGCAAAATACAAAAACGATTATTGCTATTGTTACAATAATTCAAAAGATAATTGCGATAAGTTTGGGCGCTTATATGTATGGGATGCAGCTGCGGACGCTTGTCCCAAGGGATGGCATCTGCCTTCCACAGCGGAATGGAAAACCTTGATTGACTCAGTGGGGGGCGAAAAAGTCGCTGGCATAACACTCAAGACGAGTGACTGGATCTCCAGTGGCGAGGCGACGGATGCTTTCGGTTTTTCCGTGCTTCCTGCAGGTTTCAGGGACTGGGTCTCAAACTATTATTGGGAGGTGGGTTATCAAGCGTTCTTTTGGACCTCTGATGAATATGAAAACAGTAGTGGATGCGTGTATTTTCAGGGTCAGTATGATAACGCGGATATCCGCTCCAGAGACGCAGACTACGGTTATTCTGTCCGTTGCGTGATGGATGTCGAGCCAAAGCCTTCGGTTACAGAGCCTACGGCGAAAGCCTGCAAAACTGAAACTAAAGATGAATGTGAATATGGCACGCTAACGGACTCCCGCGACAAACAAACTTACAAGACCGTGAAAATTGATAAGCAATGGTGGATGGCTGAAAATCTGAACTTTGATGCGGAAGGCAGTCTTTGCTTTAATAACGATCCTAGCAAGTGTGCAAAACATGGCCGCTTCTACTTTTGGTCTGCTGCTATGGATAGTGTAGGCGAGTGGAGCTCGAATGGCAAGGATTGCGGCATGGGCAATATATGTACGCCGACTTACCCTGTACGTGGGGTATGCCCCGAAGGGTGGCATTTGCCGACCAGTGAAGAATATGAAATTTTATTTGCGGCAGTCGGAGGCGAGTTGATGGGTGGCAAGGTGCTGAAATCAACAAGTGGCTGGTATGATAATGATGATGATGCAAAACCGGGAACGGATGACTACGCGTTCTCGGTTTTGCCCACCGAATCTAGATATGACACGGAAGATGATTTGTGGACATACATTTGGACATCTACAGGGCTTTATGAATCTGCTGCGACGACCATAATATTCGTATATGATAGAGATGATGTGTTAATGACCGACATGGTCAAGGACTTTGCGTATCCAGTCCGTTGCGTCAAGGATTAGAGGAAAATATTTATGAAAAAGCTGTTCACAATTTGTGCCTTGTCTGCATTTCTTTTTACCGCCTGCGATGATGATTCTGCATCGGCAAGCTCGGACGAACCGGTGTCCAGCAGCAGTAAAAAGGACAGCTCGAAATCTAGCAGCAGCAAGGCGAAGTCCTCGTCAAGCAAAAATTCCTCTTCGAGTGCAAAATCCTCGTCTGCGGACGATTGGGATGATGACGAAGAAATGTGCATGCCACCAACGATATTTGGCTTGGCGGGTGAAGAGGGGTGTTCCGATCCGAGTATTTTGAGTTCCGTAAAGCCCGCTAAGCAGTGCAAAACGGAAAAAGACGATAAGTGCGAATACGGCACGATGACCGACCCTCGTGATGGCAAAAAGTACAATACGGTCGTCATTGGTGAACAGACTTGGATGGTGGATGACCTGAATTACGAAATGGAAGGTTACAAAAAGGGCCGTTATAAGCAAACCGCTGCGATGCATGCTTGCCCTTACGGTTGGCATTTGCCGAGTGAATGCGAATACATGATTTTGATGGAGGCCATTGGAGGGTCTGACGTAGCGAGTAAAATGCTAAAGTCTACGACCGGCTGGAAAGAAGGCCATAATGGTGTTGATGCTTTCGGTTTTTCGGCTCAGCAACTTTCTGATTTGGATAACACTTATTTCTGGACGAGCAATTTTTATACCGACCTAGCTATAACCATGTGGGTTAGGGGTGATGAAGATGCTCATACGACTTGGTGGATTCGCCCTACATGTGAAAAATATCCGGTTCGTTGCGTTAAGGGGTATGGCCCTTCGGATGTGGGTGTCGAACGTAGCTCCTTCAAGGATTCTCGTGATGGTCAAACGTACAAGACCATAAAAATCAATGAGCAGTGGTGGATGGCCGAGAATTTGAATTACGAGTCGGAAAATAGTTTTTGCTTCTATGATAACCCAAGCAAATGCGAAGAGTATGGTCGTCATTACACATGGGCGGCGGCGAAGACTGCATGCCCTTCTGGCTGGCACTTGCCGGATACGACGGAATGGAATACGTTGATAAACCTTATGGGCGGTAAAGATGAGGCTGGCAAAATGCTCAAATCTACAAGTGGTTGGGAGCCTTGCAATCGGTATCGGACTGCAAGAAAGGGTGACGAAATTGTTAGGGTTGATACTATCCCAGTTGTGAACTTGGATAAATACGGATTTACGGTTCTTCCTGCAGGTAATGCTCATTCAGTTTTCGGTCTGGAGGGCATTTTGACGGAATTTTGGACTTCCGTAGAACAAGGGGATTCTTTAGCAATCGACATGATAACCGCATATACGGATGATTCATTTGTGCCGGCTAAATCAGACAAAAATTGGAAACTCTCGGTCCGGTGTATAAAAGACGAATAAGGCTTGTATTGCGGAAATGCGAAAAAGACCACGAGTGAATCGTGGTCTTTTTCTATGCTTGTCGTCATGCAGAATCCCGTAAGGGCTGAAGCATCCAGTAAAGTCTTGTCGATAAACAATAATTGGATCTTTCGGCGCGGAGCGCCTCAAGATGACGCTTAAGGCGTTACTTCACGCTGGCCGTCAGCAATTTTGTAATCGCTGCCACATACTCAGCGGGGTTCGGAAGCGGAGAGCCTTCGGCAAGCAAAGCCTGACCGTAGAGGGCCTTAGGCCAATCGCCGAGATCTTCCTTCGCTTCGGCCTTCTTCTTGAGCATTTCGCAAATCGGGTGCGTCGGATTGATTTCCAAGATGCGCTTGGACTTCGGCAAGTTCTTCTGGCCCATAGCCTTCATCATGCGTTCCATCTGGGCGCTCATCGCATCTTCGCTCGTCACGAGGCAGCACGGGCTGTCCTTCAAGCGGCTGGACACGCGGACTTCCTTGATGTTTTCGTCCAAGACCTTCTGCAAGTTTTCGCAGAGACCCTTGAAAATGCCCTTGTTTTCTTCTTCGGCCTTCTTTTCTTCTTCGGTCTTTTCAAAGTCCACATCGCCACGGGAAATGTCGTGGAACTTCTTGTCGCCGAATTCCGTGAGGCTAGACATCATGAATTCATCGATGCCGTCGCTCATGAGCAACACTTCGTAGCCCTTGGCCTTGAATGCTTCGAGCATCGGGTTCGACTTGATGGCGTTCTTGTCGCCCACGAGGTAGTAGATTTCCTTCTGGCCTTCCGGCATGCGCTTTACGTATTCGTCGAGGCTTACGAGAGCGTCGCCTTCGGTCTTTGTGCTTTCGAAACGGAGCAACTTCTTGAGTTCATCAAGATGTTCCCAGTTCATGTAGAAGCCTTCCTTAAGGACCATGCCGAGTTCACGCCACCATGCGTTGTACTTCGCGACATCCTTGTCAGCCATGTTCTGCAAGGCGTCGAGCACCTTCTTGATCACGTGCTTGCGGATGTTCGTGATAATCTTGTTGTTCTGCAAGATTTCACGCGACACGTTCAACGGCAAGTCTTCGGAATCGACCACGCCGCGCACAAAGCGGAGCCAAGGCGGCAGCAAGTCCTTGCAGTCGTCCATGATAAAGACTTTCTTCACGTAGAGCTTCAGACCGTGCAGAGCGTCGTTGTGCCAGATGTTGAACGGGGCCTTGCTCGGAATGTAAACGAGGCTCCAGAATTCCTGGGAACCTTCAGCGTGGCTGTGGCTCCAGGCGGCCGGTTCGTCAGCTTCATGGCTGATGACGTTGTAGAAATCCTTGTACTGTTCTTCGGTGACTTCCTTTTCGCTCTGGCGCCACAAAGCAGTCTTGTCGTTCAAACGTTCTTCGGGCTTTTCTTCGAGTTCGCCCTTGTCGTTCTTCGTTGCTTCCGGGTGGAAGTAAATACCGTAGCTCACAAAGCCGCTATACTTCTGGACGATGTCCTTGATCTTCCATTCGCTAGCGAAATCATCGGCGTCTTCGTCGTCCTTGAGGTAAAGCGTAATCTTGGTGCCGACCTTGTCGAGCGGGGCTTCAGAAATTTCGAAATCGCCCGTGCCTTCGGAGCTCCACAGGTAACCCTGCGTTTCGCCAGCCTTGAGCGTCAAAACTTCGACCTTCTTTGCGACCATGAACACGGAGTAGAAACCCACACCGAACTGACCGATCAAATCAACACTGCTCTTATCGGCGTCTTTCAAGTTCTTGATGAAGTTCTTGGTGCCACTACGAGCAATCGTGCCCAAGCAGTTGATCAAGTCTTCCTTGTTCATGCCGATACCGTTGTCTTCGACAACGAGGCGCTTGCCTTCCTTGTTCACCGAAATATCGATGCGCAACTGCGTGCCCTCCGGGAGGAGGCTGGAGTTCGAAAGCGAGAGGAAACGACGCTTGTCGAGTGCATCTGCTGCGTTAGAAACCAATTCGCGGAGGAAAATTTCCTTGTTGCTGTAAAGAGAATGAATCATCAAGTTCAGCATGTCGCGAACTTCGGTCTGGAACTCCATCTTTTCTGTTGCCATTTTAATCTCCTGTTAAATTTTTAAGCAATCCCGCAATTTTAATGTTTCAAATTGAAACCAAAGGGCGGTTTTGTTTTGTTTCCGCGCTAGTATATGCAAGAACCGTGCCAATGATTTGAAAAGTTCCCATGAAAAAAGAGGGGGAACTCCCATCGGAAAAAGATTAATTATTTATATGAATCAGAAAGGAAGGTATTATGCAGTAAACATCGACATTATCATATATAATGCAGTATTTTCAACTTTAACCAATATGTACCAACAAAAGATGAAAAGCAATGTTTTCGTGAACCAATGTTTGCAATTTGATGCTTTTATTACTTTTTTACATATTGCAATGTTGGCTATGATTGCAATGATGATAAGCGGTATCCAAAGAATATTCATATATTAATCTCTTGCTTATGTTTGGTTTTCACTTCGCTCAAAAAGAGCCCCTATAAGACCTACTTTTGAATATACCTTATTTTATGAGTCTTTGTAAGCTCATGTAATTCAATAGTTGACAAAATAAACGATTTTGCTAACGGTTGTTTGCAAAATTTTCAATGTTTCACTTTTTCAAAGATTTCCGTTGTAGATTAGGACCTCCAAACTTAATGGAGGTACAACAATGAATCAATTTGTTTTAGAAACCTTGAAAGGAAAAACCTATATCGACCCAAGAACCGATACGGGTTTCAAAAGCTTATTTGCAAGCAAGGAGGCTATCAAGGATTTTGTTGACGGAATCTTACAGCTGAAGGGCGAAGACCAAATCAAGAATCTGAACTACTCGTTTGAACATACGTTACGGTTTATGATTCCTGAAGAACGGAAGGTCATCTTGGATGCGTTTGCGACTACGGGTTCTAAGCGCTTCCTCAATATAGAAATGCAGAAGGCTGATCACAGTTTCTTTATTGATCGCACTATACTGTACAAAGCGTTCTTGATTATTAAAGGCAAACATGAAATGGAAAAATCGGAAGAATTTAAAATGCTTACAAAAGAAGAGAAGGAATATAAGCGTTATGAAGTTCCAGAAACAATTTCCATTTGGATTTGCGACTTTGAATTGTCTCACTGTATGGATGGTTACATCGATGAATGGGCTATTTATAGCAAGGGAATGCTGAATAGCGGAACCGTCGAGACGATATTCCCTAAAAATAAGTATATTATTGTATGTCTGCCGAAATTCAATAAGACCGCAGACGAGGTAAAAGATCCTGTTGACGCTTGGCTCTATGTACTCAAACACGCGCATGAGGGTGACCCACTCCCTGACTTTGGAAACGAAGTTGTCAACGAAGCCTTGAACCGCATCAAAATCGAGAATTTGGACAAAACCACTCTGACCGAACTGGAGCGAGAAATGATTGCAAAAGAAGAAATTGAATGCCGTTTGGCTGGTGCCAAGATTGAGACGAGATACGAAACCAAGCTCGAAATGATTGATGCTATGTTTGCTAACCCAAAATTAACCGATGAGGATATTTCGGCAATTTCAAAAATTTCTCTGGACGAAATCAAAAAGCGCCGCGCTCAGCACTGATGTCACTAAAAGAATGACGATTATCTAAAAACTTTCTAAAAACGAAAAACGCCCGTTCACAATCGAGTGAACGGGCGCGTTGCATATAAAGTCTATTTCAAGAAAATCAGTCCCAATATACCTACTGCCCAGACGTACCAGGCGAAGTGCTGGAACTTGCCCTTTTGGACAAAGTTCATGAGCCACTTGAGGGCGATGACACCGAAGATAAATGCGACGATCATGCCGACCAAAAGTTCTGGGGTGAAATTACCAGCTTCGGCGCACTTGGCTGCTTTTTCTGGATTTTCCAAAGCCATCTGGGCGACTTTTTCGACGTTCTGGCACTTAAACCACTTGATGCAATCAAGGAGGGCTGCACCGCCAACGGCAGGAATGCTCATGAGGAAGCTGAATTCGCCGGCGTACTTGCGGTTCACGCCCATGAACATCATGGCGCTGATGGTCGAACCGCTACGGCTGATGCCCGGGATGCAGGCGATGCCCTGCACGGTGCCGGTCACGAGTGCGCGCCACCAGTTCATCTTGACGCCTTCGTTATCCGGGTGCTTGGCGCCGGTCGGGCCCCACTGCGATGTGAAAAGTAAAAGACCGGTGAAAAGTTCTGCAACGCAGACGGCACGCGGGTTTTCGAACAGGCTTTCGAGTGCATCCTTGAAGCCGAGGCCGATCATTGCAGTCGGGATGCTCGCGAGAATAATGTAACCCGCTTCGCGGAGCTGGTCGCGGTCACGGCGGAGGCAACCGACGATGATATCCGTAATCTTCTTGTGGAACACCACGAAGATCGAAAGCAGCGTGCCTGCGTGGAGCATGATGTCGAAGAACATGCCCGCTTCGTTCATGTTTAAAAGTTCGTGCCCGAGCACTAAATGGCCGGAGCTGGAGATGGGGAGGAATTCGGCGAGGCCCTGCAAAAGGCCGAGAATGATAGATTCGAACATAGTAAGTTAAATGTAGCTTTTAGACGAGAGACGAGAGACGAGAGATAAGTAAATTTTAGTTATTAGATTGCGCGAAGCGTCATTATTCCTCTTTAGTCTCTAGTCTGTAGGACCGAAGGTCCGTTCTTTCGTCTAATGTTTCTATCTTCATTGCCATGAGCAAGCGTTTTCTCCTTTGTTTTCACGATTTTAGCGTCTGGAACTACCAGAAAGTGACCCCGATTCTTGATGAACTCAAGGAATTAGTCGGTGGGCCTTTTAGCTTACTCGTGATTCCCGATACGGAGAACGCAACGCCTGAAGCCGTTGAAAATTTCCGCACAACTCTCGCCAAGCTCAAGTCCGAAGGATTTGAACTTGCACTGCATGGCTTTAAGCACAAAGCAGAATTCAGCCAGGGCCGCAGTTATGCGGGTCTCGTGGGTATGAACCTCACGGGTGGCGAGGCTGAATTTGCGGGGCTTTCCGAGTACGAATCGAGCCGCCTTTTGCAAGCGGCTCTGGAATCCTGGAAAAAGCTATTCGCTGATGAAAACGGAAATGCTGAAGCTCCTGTTGCGTTTGTCCCGCCGACGTGGTTTAGCAACAAGTTCTTGCCAGGGCAAGTCCGTGCAGAAAAAATGTTGTACGAAGACCGCTTTTCTTTGACTACCACTGAAGGTGTCCGCTATGCATCGCCGGTGGCGAGTTTTGCGGGCATTCCAAAATCAACGGAAAAGGCTGCTTTTGTCTATGCCGAAGGAATCTTAAAAATCCCGTTCGGCGTTCCTCGTATTGCCGTCCATCCTGTGGATTTCCCGCGTCTGAACGACAAGATTCGTGACCTTATTCGATTAGCGCTTGGCAGAAAGCGCTGCCTCACGCTTTATCGCGATCTTTAAAATCCAGGAATCGTAATTTCCTTTTTGGTCTTGCGCTTAGAATCGTCGGTGATTTCGATAGAGATTGTTTCACCTGCATCGGGGAGTGCATCGCCGAGGAGGATAATTTCGCGCGGTTCTGAATCGTATTCCGCTGCAATCCACTTGTTGCCGTACTTGACCGTAATGGCATTTCCATCTGGAATTCCTGCATATCTAGCATAAAGCGGAATCTTGAGTGCCGATTGGTACATCCCTCCGACGAGCGTTTCTGCCCAGTAGGGGAATCCGAGCGAGAACCCGTCTTCGTCAGAAATGTTGGCGAGGTCTCTAAGTTCATTTGTTGATGCGCAACGGTTCTTGGAGCCGGTTTGCTTTTCGAAATAGAACCAACGGCGGGTTGTTTCGCCAAGCCAGTAAAGCGGTGCCGGATTGTCTTCGTTTTCAATGCAGACATTCCACTTGCCATAGAATTGCAATCCCTTCGGATGGAATTCATAGAAGTCAACGCTGTCCGTTTGATTGCGTGTGACGGCGAGAACGCGCTGCGAAGTATCGCCAACAACCGGAATCCCCGAAATCTTCTGCGAAATTTTAACGTTGCCTACTTTAGTATACCAGTTGATGCTTGTCTTGTATTTGCCGTAAGGGTAAATCGAAATGAGTTCGTTCACTCCGCGACCGGTGCCCGTGGCTGCGGCATCAGCGCTGTATTGAATGAACCTTGTTTCTGGGAATGTCTCGACGATTTTTCCAATCGGGAGCGGCTTACTGTGGTCAAAGATCTTGCAGAGGTCGTTATTGATGACTTGTTCGTCTTTGTTTAGTGCCGCAAACTTGTAACCGGATTCGCAGCGGTAAATGTCAAGCATGCTCTTGCTCAAGAACGTGTAAAGCGGGGTGTTCTGATTTTGTATGAGAACGAGTTTGCCGTTATCCTTGCAGGATTGGTGGAAATTGAATTCGCGTTTAATGATGTGTCCGCTAAAGTCTTCAATTTCGAGTCTGTAAGTGGAAATCGGTCCGAGTTTCGCGTTGATGTAATGCCAGTCGCCTGCGGTGTCCGCTTCTTCAGCCCAAAGGAGCTCGTTGCGGATGTCGAGCATCTTTTTGTAGCTGAGCGTGTCCATGACTTTGCTGTAGATTTTGTCGTCGTAACGCCACAATTCAAGACGGCGGATTGCCATCGGATTTTCTTTGGGTTCGCGGCTATAATCTGCAATCTTTATTGCCATGGACAAGTTAAATTCGTTCTTGACGGGGGTTTCTGCACAACCGTTGCGGAGCGCTTCGTCAGTTGTAAGGGCGAGTTCGTTCCCTTGCCATACGGCGACTCCAAAAATCTGCGGTGCTATGGTGTCGAGGCATTTGACGCCGAGTTGACAAGGCGATGTGACGTCGTCTTTATTCAAACGGACTTCAAGATGCAAATGCGGATTGCCGATTCCGGTGCTCCCGGCGAATGTGAGAGTGTCACCCTTGCGGAATCGAATGTTAGGCTTGATGGAAATGTCGTTACTCTTGGTGGCGTACTGCTTTTGCTTGATCAGATCTTCTACGGCTGGAGTGAAGCTGCTCTGGTGTGCGAAAACCCAGGTCTTTCCGCTGTTGCCTTCATAGAACATGACTTTGCCGTAGCCGAACGGGGACGTCTTGATTTCTTTGATGAATCCGTTTTCTGGGGCGTAGATGGGCCAACCTTCTTCCATTTGTGTGGAGTAGTCGATGCCAGCGTGGTAGCGTGTGCCACGGTTTTCGCCGAAAGACGATGTTAGGTATGCATCACGATTGAACGGATCGTAAGTGAACGGTTCAACGTACGATTCCGAAATCAATTCGGCTGGTGGGGCGTTTCTTTCGGAAAAGTCCGTGTTGTCGAGCTTGGCGCCTCTTTGTGTGGCGATGCAGTCTTCGTATGCAAAGGCATCCATCTTGGATGCGTCGCAGACAATGTTTGGATTTGTGCCGGCAAAGCTTAATGCGCATCCGGCGGAGAGTAAGAGTGACGAAATTTTTGTAAGCCTGACCATAGTGTTGAATAAAATACAAAAATATTATTTTATAATAACGACGTTGTTGGAATAGTAGTGCCTTTTTCCCTATAATTATCGTGGGAGTTGTTTATTTTGTAAATAGGAAAAATAAAATGTTGCAAAAAAAGAAAAGACCCGCTTTTTAGCGAGTCTTTTTAGTGGAGCTAAGGAGAGTCGAACTCCTGACCTCCTGCATGCCATGCAGGCGCTCTACCAACTGAGCTATAACCCCGAGGACGCGCACAAATATAGAATGAATAGATGTACGTGTCAAGGGTGGATGTCGAAAAAAATGAAATTTTTTTCGACACTGCCTACTGTTTACTTCTTAAGCCTTTTCGATCGTGACGGATTCGATGATTACGTCGTCGTACGGGCGGTCCATACGGTCGGTATCGACACCGGCGATTTTGTCGAGCACTTCGAAACCTTCATAGAGCTGGCCGAATACAGAGTAACCGTCAGCCGGGCCCGGACCGCACTGTTCGTGGTCGAGGAAGTGGACGTTGTTGCCGTGAACGATGAAGAACTGGCTGCCGATAGAGTGCGGCATGGAAGTCTTTGCCCAGCTGAGAGCGCCGCGGACGTGGGTGAGACGGCTGTCGTACTTGTCGCCGATGGTAGAGCCCGGACCCTTGGCGGCGTGGCCACCGGTGCCGTTTCTACGGGTGAAGTCGCCACCCTGGATCATGAAGTCCTTGATGATGCGGTGGAACGGAGCGCCGTCGTACTTGCCCTGTTTTGCAAGTTCAATGAAGTTTGTTGCACATTCGCCGACGATTTCTTCGAAAAGGCGGAGTTTCATGGTGCCGTGGTTGGTTTTCATGATGGCGATGGTTTCGCCTGCCTGCGGTTTGTCTAACTGATTAAATGCCATTTGGGGCTCCTGTAACTAGTGTTTTTTTGCCTATATATATAAAATTAAGGGGGTGTTTTACAACTAGCTAAGGCAAATAGCCCCTAAAAAAACTACATTCACCTAAAAATATGGTCAGGAAATTAAAAGACTGAAGATTAACGATTAATAACTAAGACTGTTTTATGAACGATAACTGCAAAAAAGTAAGCGAGCTTCTGACAGCGCAGACGATGGAATTTGCGCTGGACGAGATGGCGGCGAAGATTGCGAAGATGCATCCGTCCGCAGACAACATGATTGTGCTCGGCATGGCTAGCCGTGGTATTCCGCTGGCAAAAAAGCTCACCGAGCGTCTTTCTCAGAAATTTGGCAAGCCTATCGAAATGGGTAGCCTCGATGCCACGTACTACCGTGACGACTTCCACTACCGCAAGAAGGTGGCGACTGAAATGCGCTTTACCGAAATGCCTGCTTCTGTGGAAGGTAAGACGGTTATCCTCGTGGATGACGTGCTATACACGGGTCGTTCGGCTTTGGCTGCTATGCGTTCCATCTTAGACCTTGGCCGTCCGGCGGCTATCCGCCTTTGCGTGCTCGTGGACCGCGGACATCGTGAACTTCCGATTGCTCCGGATTGTGTGGGTCTTACGGTCGAAACGGCAAGGAACCAGGAAGTCCGCGTGGCGATTGAACCTATTGATAAAGAAAATTCCGTTTATCTCGTAGAAGTGGAGGCGTAAAGTGAGCGCTTTGGAAATTAAACACCTGTTTGGACTTCGTGGAGTGTCCAAGCATGATATCCGTCTGATTCTGGACCATGCAAAACAGTTCCGCGAAATTCTCGAACGCCCGGTCAAAAAGGTGCCGAGCCTCCGGGGCATGACGGTCGTGAACTTGTTCTTCGAGAACAGCACCCGTACGCGTACAAGCTTTGAACTTGCCGAAAAGCGCCTCTCTGCCGATACGGTGAACTTCGCAAGCTCGAATTCCAGCGTCAAGAAGGGTGAAACGCTCGTCGATACGCTTCGCAATATCGAAGCCATGAAGATTGACATCGTGGTCGTCCGTCATAAGGGGACGGGTGTGCCGAAGTTCCTTGCCGATAACAGCAAGGCAATCATCGTGAACGCTGGTGACGGTGCACACGAACACCCGACGCAGGCTCTCCTCGACATGCTGACGATCGAAGAAAAGCTTGGAACGCTCGAAGGCAAGAACGTGACGATCATTGGCGATATCCGCCACAGCCGTGTGGCCCGCAGTAACCTCTGGGGCATGTCCACGATGGGCGCTCATGTGACTCTCTGCGGACCTTCGACGCTTGTACCGCGCAATACGGATCTCATGAACCACGTGACGTGGGAACCGGATGTGAAGAAGGCTGTTGCCAATGCCGACGCTATCATCGCTCTCCGCTTGCAGAAAGAACGCATGGATGACGCTCTCCTCCCGAGCATGCGCGAATACCGCAACACGTTCGGCATCACGGAAGAACTCCTCGAATGCGCTAAGGACAAGGTCATCATCATGCACCCGGGTCCTATCAACCGCGGCGTGGAACTCGATTCCGACATCGCCGATGGCGAACACTCTGTTATTCTTGATCAGGTGACCAACGGCGTTGCAGTCCGTATGGCCGTTCTCTTCCTTTTGGCTGGAGGTCGCAACAATGAAAACGCCTAGTTTGATCAATCTTTCTAATGTTCGTTTAAAGAATGTCAAGTTCTGGAACGGTCAAAAGTTTGAACCCCGCGATGAAGTTTGTGTCCATATTCAGAATGGAATTGTCCCAAGTGAGGGTTTTGAGGGCAGCGTTGTTTATGATTGCAAAGGCGCTCTTGTTATGCCGGCTCTTTTCGGTTTGGGTCTTGACTTTATGGAACCGCTCCGCGACGATGTGTATAAGTATGCCGACGGTATTGATGCCATGCTCCGAGGCGGTTTTTACGGAGGCCTCTACGAAAGTGCCGCAAACCCGATTGACGATGCGGACAAACTTACCGCTACTGCTCGCCGCTTCAGATTGTTCAGCAATATTCTTGATGAATTCAAAATCAAGTTCCTCGGTGCCTACAGCAAGGGCTTTGGAACGGATAGCCTCGCCGAAATGATGGAACTTGCCGAAGCGGGCGTCGCTGGCTTTGGCGATGGCAACGCCGCCATTCCGCATTCCCGCTTCCTCCGCCTCGCCATGGAATATGGCAAGATGACGGGCAAGCGTTTCTTCTTCCAGCCGATGGACAAGACTTTGCGTAAGAGCGGTTGCGTTCACGAAGGCTCCTACTCCGATATGCTTGGCATGAAGGGTATACCCCGCATTGCAGAAACGGTTGCCGCTTATACGGTTCTTGAAACGGCTCGATTCCTTCAGGTACCGGTTCACTTCAAACAGGTCACCTGCGGCGAAACGTTGGAACTTGTTCGTGATGCCCGCAAGAAGGGTATCGATGTCACTTGCGATGTGGGACTTTACCACTTGCTGCTGGACGATTCCTGCCTCGAAACGCTCGATTCCGCTTACCACATTCTCCCGCCGATTCGTTCGGCTGCAGACCGTGATGCCTTGTGGGCTGGCATTGCCGATGGAACGGTTGATGCAATTAGCATGAACCATACGCCGGTGCTTCGTCAAGACACGGTCGTGAACTTCGAAGATTCCGTCCCGGGCGCACTCTCGCTCGAAGTGGCTCTCCCTGCCATTTGGAACAAGCTTGTGACTAAGGTTGGCGAAGCTCACGCTATTGAGCTTCTCTCGACTGCTCCTGCTCGCTTGGCTGGCGCCGAATCTGCACAAAATAATTTTGTCGTGCTGGCATCGGATAAACCGCACGTGGTCGTCGAAAGCGACTTTGCCGGTCACGTCTGCAACTCTCCGCTCTTGGGCAAGGAATTGCCGTCGTCGATTCTTGCAACCTACATCAACGGTGTTTGGACGGAGCTGTAGTGGGGTCTGATGACTAGCGAGCTTCAAGAAGTCTGGAAAAATTTCCAGTCCTACATTCTTCCGGTTCTTCCGTTTGTAGCGCTTGTGCTGATTGAAATGCAGCTCATGTACAAACGTCGCGAAAATGAAGTGATGTTTGGTACAGAAGCGTTCGACGAGAAAATTAAGGCGTTTGATTTTACGCCAAAGGAAATAGAGACTCTGGATGAGTTGGTGCGTTCCTCCAAGTTCGAAAACAAGGATGCCGTGCTGAATTCTTCAGGACTCTTTGAAGCCGCTGTCTCGGAATTTTATCGCATTCGTAATGTATTTTCTGTTCCAGAAGAAACGCTCGATGCGATTGCCGGCCTCAGGCGCAAGATGGAATTTTCTGGCTCCAATCCTTTGTCCATGGTCTGTTCGACAAGGCAGTTCAATGTCGGCGATAAAGTGGACTTGGAATTGGAAAACGGACAAATTTTCAGACGAGTGCCTATTCTGGAACGTTCGGAAAAAACATGGAGCGTTCAGATTGAAGGTTCTCATTCTTTAGCCAAGATGATACAAGGTTCTCATGCGCTCATCCGCTGGACTCGAATGAACGATGCCGTTTATTCTAAAAGAATGATTGTGTTTTCGGCGACTCCCGAAAAAGTTGTTTTTACCCACTGCGACCAGCTCGACAAGGAGCAGTTGCGTAAGTGGGTCCGTGAAGTTGTCGATTTCCCTGTGAAGGCGATGTTCCCGAATGGCGAGGTGCACATGGGGCGCCTTTACGATCTTTCGGCTGGCGGTATTCTTCTGGGACTGGAAGAAGACTGCAAACCGAATCAGCAAATTTCTATTTCGTTTAACTTGCCGACGTTTGGAGTTCAGAACGTGGATATCAAGATTTTGAACAATCTTGGACATCGGAACCCGGCTTATCCACAGTACAATTCCATCTCGGCGGTATTCACAGGTGCCTATGCCTGGACGCAAGAACGAGTCCTTCAGTACATTTTTGAGGTCACTCGTAAAAACAAAGTCGAAGAAAAACGGGGGAAATAGCGAAATAACTTAGATTTATGTGTTTTTGTGATGATTTTTCGCTTGACATTCGATGTTTATGAAAGTAAAATTTACATAGTATTGTTTCCTATCGGAGTTTATTTTGGCTTTAGGGTTGATTGCTAGAATTCGTGGAGAGCGCGAAACTGTTGGCATAGATGTTGGCCACTACAGCATCAAGTACGTTAAGGTCTATCATGATGCTAACGGTAAAAGAATTGTGCGCGAAGTGGATTTGGAACCTGTACCTGCAGGCTCCATCATCAATGGTCTTATCCAAAGACGTGATTCCGACGATTTGACTACAGATAAAGGGGCGAAGAAAGAGAAGGACGGCTTCGACAAGTTGGGCGAAGCTTTCTCCAAGCTTATGCTTCGTCACCCGATTGATGAGACTGTGGATGTCGTTGCTTCCGTGAACTGCGGAGCCGGTGAAGGTGGTGTTCTTGTGGACCGCCTCTCGATCAAGGTTCCGAAGAACGGAAACGAAGAAGCCATTATCGTTCAGACCGCCCAGTCCCGTCCGCCGTTTGATGACCAGGACAACGTTCTGGACTACGAGGTTGTTTCTCGTGAAGGCGACGATGTCAAGGTCAATGTGGTCGCTGCAAAAAGCTCCATGCTCGATTCCTGGGCTCAGTTCTTTACCCGCAAGGGCATTCGACTGTCAGCGCTGGATGTTGATATCTTTGGCTTGTTGAATTCATTTGTCATGACTGCTTCTGATGAAGAACGCAAGAAGACAACCGCTATCTTCAATATCGGCGATAACAAGATGAGCGTGGGCTTCATTCAGGATGGCGCTTTCCACTCTGTGCGATCTATGAATGGCGGTTCGTTGAATGTTATTATAAACAAACTTTCTTCAAGTCTTGACATTACTGCCGAAAAGTGTCATGAGATGTTCGAAAAGAACGACTTGAAGGTTATCGACAATGTGGCTATATCCGTTCTTGAAGACGCTATGAAGGTTGCTTTCGAAGAACTGATGTCTCAGATTACATTTGGTATCCGCTATCATTCTTCCGCAGAAGACTCCCGTCCGCTCGAAAGAATTTTGATCGGTGGCGGTGGGGCCGCAGTTCCTGGGCTTTTGCAGTATATCGCTGAAAAGACCGGGATCGAAACGGCGACGGTCAACCCTTTCCGCTCTGTGGAATGCGACTCCAGCGTGGTCGACAAGGATGGCATGTCTATCGCCCTCTCTAACATTTACGCCCCGGCTTTGGGACTTGCAATGAGGAAGTTCTAATGGCTACGAAAAAGAATAAGGGTGCCAACAAGGCGCTTGCTATTAATATCAACCTTTTGCCGGGTGAACACCGCAAAAAGCAAAAGGACTTGACATGGCTTACCGACCGCCGTGTTGTTTGGCCGACTGTTATTTTCATTGTTTCCATTTTTGCGGCTCTGTTTGTTTATGCCTACACGCTGGAATCTATTTCTAGCCTGGAAGCTGAACTCCAGTCTGTGCGTGCTGCCGTTGAACGCGAACGCCCGCTGCTCAAGAAGATAAGCGAACTTGAAAAGAACCAGTCCATTATCAATACAAAGATCAATGCGCTCAAGTCTATCCAGATCAGCAAAAAGCGCTGGGTGGTGCTGTTTGAAAACATATCTTCTGTGTTGCCGCCTAACATGTGGCTCTTGAGTCTTTCCCAGGTCAGCGAGTTCAATCTCGAAATGAAGGGAACGACGTTTGACTTTTCCGAGGTTGCCGAATACATGGTCAAGCTCGAAAAGCAGATGAGTGTAGAGAAAGTCTCGCTTGTCTCTATCTCCACGACAAAGGTTGATGGCGACGAAGCCTACAGCTTTACACTCAAGGTCGAACTCAAGAAAGACCTTGGAGAGGAGGGGTGATATGGGCAACCTTAATATAGACTTTAAGGACAAAAAGAATATATACTGCATTGTGATGATTGTAATCATCCTTTTGGCAGGGTATTCTGTCTATACGTATATTTGGGATCCGTTCGTTCTCGAAGAAGAAAATCTTCAGAGCCAGTTGCAATCGGCTCAGAAAGAATTGGACAAGATTAATTCCAAGAAACACCGCGTGGCGGAACTCGAAATGCAGCTCGCGCAGGCAGAAAAGGACTTCCAAAAGCTGAAGGAGATGTTCCCGGAAGAAGAAAAGGTGCCGCTCCGTTTGCAGGACCTTTACTCCGTGCTTCGCAGCTCTGGTGTGCAGATCCAGAAGTTCAATCCGGAAGGACGTTCCGAAAGGGAACACTACGTCGAGAACCGTTATTCCATTGCGGTCAACTCCGGTTACCACATGCTCGGTTACCTGTTTGCTGAAATTGCAAACTTCAATTACCCGACAGCTATTACGAACTTGAGACTTTCTCGCTATTCAGGTATTGCAGCTGAAGTGCAGAAAGCTGAAACTCACGGTTGGACTCCGATTACCATGTCGGTGAACTTCAACTTGACCACTTATACATCCAAGAAGGTTGGCAAATAATGAAATGCAAGTTCCTTCTTATGCTTTTGTCTAGTGCCGTTGCTTTGCAGGCGGCACTGATTAAGGATGTCCGCTTTGATTGTTCAAAGAATTGCCAGATGGTATTCCAGTTTGCCTCTGACAAGAATTTGCCGACATTCTTCCAGAAATACGATAATACCTCCAAGACTTTGACGGTTGGTTTTTCTGAATCGGACTTTGCTCTTGGTTCAGGTGATTACGATGTCGATGGTTCTTCGCCGTTTATTCGTTCCATGAGCGTTTCTAAGGAACTGTATCGTGGCATGAACTTCTTGATGATCCGTATGCCGGTGGGCGCGTCCGTCAATTCGGACAAGAACGCCATTGCACTCGACAAGTCTCGTTTCCTTTTGAAGTTTGCAGGCAAGAATGGCAAATCCTGGACGCTTTCGAAGCTTTATGCAAGCAAGAAGGCTGCTGCCGAAAAGGCTGCCCGCGAAGAGGAAAAGCGCCTTGCTGCAGAACGTAAGGCTGCTGAAAAACAGGCTCTCTTAGATCGCAAGGCTGCCGAAAAGCAGGCTGCTCTTGACCGTAAGGCCGCCCGTGAAGAAGAAAAACGCTTGGCTGCAGAACGTAAGGCTGCCGAAAAGGCTGCCCGTGAAAATCTCGCTCAGGCAGCAGCTGCTCCGGCTGTAGGCGCATCTGCCTTGCTTCCGGGACTTAAGGAAATGACGGTGCTTATCGGCTCTGGCATGGAACAGTTCCGACTGGTTGCCGATTCCCATCTCAAGATTAGCCAGGTTTCTGCACCGAACGCTTCCTTTGTGATTAAGGTGGCAATTGATGGTCCTGAACGCTCTCCGGTGTTCAAGGTAAGCGCAGGTTCTCTTGTGAAGTCCGTGTTCTGGGATATGGACGGTCTCAATATCCAGCTTTCCGCTGAAGCTCGCCCTGCCGTCTTGGTGCAGGAGGGTGCCTTGATTTTGCAGACTTCCGAAAATGCGGTTCGCCGTGATGGCTTTGTTTTCTGGAGCGCTCGTCCGAATGGTATTTATGTCCGTGACTGGATGAAGTCTCCAGATGCCGTTCCTGAATTCTCGGACTTTGTCAAGGCTTACGAAAAGGATAGCAAGAAGGTTGTCTCTAGTACGCAGACGTTCCATTTGCGCCCTGTCCTGCGCGAATTGATTGTCGTTGCTGACGAAACGGAATTCTATGCGGCTCCGAGCGAAAAGGCTCAAGTCATGCAGCGTGTGGTCTTTGGCGACCGCCTTGTGAATATGGACTTGAACGGGCTCTATCGCAAGGTTCAGGTGGGCAATAAGATTGGTTACGTGAACCGCCGTGCGGTAAGCTTTACGGATGAACTTTCTGCCGTGCAGATGGAACGCTTGAAGAAGGTGGACCAGGAACGCGGCGATATGCTGACGCAGGGCATGAAACCTGCTGGAAGCGCTCTTGATGAACTTTACGAAGACCGCGTGACTTACAGCTCTTTCGGTCGTCGTGACCCGTTTGTTGAAATCAAGGGCTTGGTCGAAGAAGGTATCAACATCGATCAGGTTGAATTGGTGGGTATCATTTGGGAAGCCGAGGAGCCGGTGGCTATTCTCGTCGAATCCAAAAATCCGAGTGTATCTTACACGCTTAAGGAAGGCGATAAGATCATGAACGGAAAAGTTCTTAAAATTACACAAACTGATGTGCTCTTCTTGATTCAAGAATTCGGGGTGAGCCGTCGCTACTCTATGGGTCTTCCCGATAAATTTGGGGGTCAAAAGTGAAAAAGCTGACTAAAATTCTGACGATTCTTATCATGGTGGCAAGCTTTGCTACTGCGTGGGCTGCTCCTGCCGAAGGCTCTGTTGCCCCGAATAAGAAACTATATGACTTTAACTTCGTCAACATGGACTACGAAGCTATTTTCCGCTCCGTATCGGTCATTGCTGGCGTGGATATCTTGATTGCTCCGGATGTCAAGGGCAAAATCAGCTTACGCGTGACCAAGAAGACTTGGCAAGAAACGTTGGACATTATTTGTAACATGAATGACCTCACATGGGTGATTCAGGACAAGTATATTTCCATCCAGCGCTTGAGCACTTACCAGGCAAAGCAGAAAAAGCTTGCTGACGAAGAAAATCAGGCTGAACAGAATGCTCCTCTTGTTCGTAAGAACTTCCAGGTGCATCATGCCAAGGCTGATGAACTTGTCAAGGTGCTTGAAAGCATGAAGTCCAACCGCGGCAAGATTTCTGTCGTGGAACGCACGAACTCCATCATCGTTTACGATACCGAAAGCAAGATCGAGCAGATGGGCAATGCGCTTACGGAACTTGACGTCGAAACGCTTCAGATCATGATTACGGCTAAGCTTGTGGTCGTGAACAGCGAACTTGCCCGTGAACTTGGTGTTGACTGGACCGCAGCAGTTGGTTCTGCAACGCTTACTCCGGGGACAGCTTCTCTCGCCAGTGGGGCTACGGCTGGTTCTAGCCGAATCAGTGGCGCCATCCAGTCTTTCCCGAACGGCACTTCTCCGGCTGTGTCCAAGGCTAATACCGCCATTACGGCAAGCCTCCTCGACAACAACCTCCAGATTGCTATTTCGAACTTGATGGGTGACGCTTCTACGGAAGTGCTTGCTTCTCCGCAGGTTTCTACGCTCGACAACACCGAAGCTCAGGTGTTCATGGGTGACAAGGTCTCCATCCGCGTGATTGACGATAGCGGTGAATCTTCGACCAAGATGGTGGAAACGGGTATCAAGCTCACGGTAACGCCGCATGTTTCTGGCGACAACCGCATCTTGCTCGACCTCCATCCGGAAAACAACTCCTATGGCTATGACGAAAAGGGCGAAGTCGTGATTTCGACTCAGGAAGCAAAGACCAAGGTGGTTGTGGCTGACGGTGAAACGGTCGTGATTGGTGGTCTTACCCGTAACGAAAACACCGAAAGCGAAAGCGGTATCCCGTTCCTCAAGGACATTCCGCTCTTGGGCAACCTCTTCAAGTATAGCCGTAAGTCTATTACGAAGAAGGACCTCGTGATTTTCGTGACGCCGCGTATTATCCGCAATTACATCGGCAATGTCGAAATCTCTGAACCGTCCGAAGAAACTTCTGGTTCTGCTCCGGAACTCAAGCCGGTGGACCCGGCGATTGCGAACTCTCCGATCGCCACGGGCGAAACTCCGGAAGCTCCGGTTCCAGAAAACTCTCACGACGATAGCTGGAATTAGTAATTAGCATGTGCCGGACTTAGGTCCGGCTTTTTGCTTTATAAAAGCGAAAACCCTGGCTCAGCCAGGGCTTTTTAGTCTTTGTTCTAGAGTCGCGTTGCGACGTTCTGTATTCTAATTACCGCACGACGAGGGCGGCGAGGGCGAGTTCCTGGCTCATGCGAGTCGGACACTTGCCACTCTTGATTTCGTAATTGAGGTCGGCGAGGCGGCGCAGCACGCGCACGAGGAGCGGCTTACGCCAACGGCGGCAGCATTCGGCGGCTTGGCCTTTTTTCACGAACATGTAGTAGTTCTTGCCGATCTTTTTGGCGGCTTCTTCGGGCGAGATTCCCTTTGCGGTAAGCGAGCCGTAGTTCAAAAGCGAGAGCGCGTAGTTGTACAGCGTGTTCGAAATGCGGATAGCGTCGACGCCGCTGTTCAAGAGTTCGTTCAACTTCTGGACGTAAGCCTGGGCATTCTGCATGCCGAAGAATCCTTCAATCTCGTAGGTCGGGATGTCGCGCTGGGAGACGACCATCGTTTTCACGAGGTCTAGCGTAATCTTTTTGCAGTCCGGAGCGTAGAGGAGGATTTTTTCGACTTCTTCGCTCACGAGCTTGGTGTCGTTGCCGAGCGCTTCGGCGAGGTACTGCGATGCCGTAGGCTCAATCGCTTTGTTGAAGTGCGTCGGGACGACGGCTGAAATCCATTCGGCCATTTCGTATTGCTTCGGGACGTCGAACTTTTCGACCTTGCCAACCTTTGCGAGCGCCTTGTAGAGCTCGCTGGAGGCGAGGAGCGTTTCAAAATCGAAGAGCAACTTGCCGCTTGCCGCGTGGGGGAGCCACTTGGCGAGCGCCTTCATGTCGTCGGTCTTGAGGGCTTCTGCCTTGCGTACGACGATGACCTGTTCAGGCGAGAACATCGACACGGAATCGCACGCTTCGATGATGACATCGGAGATGGAGGCGATGTTTGTGTCGGTGGCGTATAGCACCTGCTTAGCCATCGGATCTGAAATCCGGTCGCCAAGAGTCTCGGACAGGAATTTTTCAATCCGCTTGTCCTTGCTGAACTGGTCTTTGCCGATGAGCGTTACGAACATGGATTACTTGAAATCGATGATTTCGAACTGGTTCTTGCCCTTGGGCGTTACGACTTCGACTGTATCGCCGCGCTTCTTGCCCATGAGGGCTGCACCAATCGGGCTCTTGAAGCTGATTTTGCCATTGAGGGCGTCGGCTTCTTCGGGGGAGACGAGCTGGTAGACGATTTCGCGCTTGGTCTTCAAGTTCTTGGCCGTGATGGTGGCGCCGAACTTGATGGTGTCGGAGTTCGCATCAAATGCAATCACCTGGGCGCGGGCGAGCTGGTCCTGGAGCTTCGGCATTTCGATGTTATCGATAGCGGCGAGGCGCTCCTTGGCGGCATGGTATTCAGCGTTTTCGCTCAAATCGCCTTGTGCACGGGCATCAACTAATTCTTGAAGTACGCGGGGACGTTCAACATTTTTTAAATTTTCAAGGTCCTTAACGAGCTTGTCGTAAGCCTCTTGTGTAAACATGA
>JAEEGG010009061.1_pt1 | contig 22401 bp, 22 predicted proteins | sample 9134161 | NCBI WGS metagenome assembly JAEEGG01 (sample SAMN16246543, study PRJNA631951) | gut metagenome | biome: gut microbiome; feature: rumen; material: CR-attached | host: Bos | place: Iran: Karaj | collected 2018-10
GCATAGCGGCGTTCTCGACCTCTCGCCGTACGTTTTGTACGGCTTCGGGTCTGCGGCCTTGCTCTGCTCGCAACTGAAAAAATTCCTGACTTTAAAACCCTGCAAGTTTTTGCAGGGTCTTTTGTTTTCGCTAGCCTCTGAACAAAAATTCGTAAGGCGAGTGAAGCGCGAACGCTTGCGTTCGCATTTCCGAGCCTAGAATTTTGCGCTTGCGCAAATTTTTGTTTTTATGACTCTGCAATATTGTTTGCGGAGTTTTTTCTTTTTGTCATCCTGGAGCGCTGCGATAGGATCCACAAAATCTTTTTTTCATGTTGTTTATTATATTTCTTAGTATGAATAAGTTTTCTTTTTGCGCTTTTTTATGTACGGCATGTTTTCTTATTGCCTGCGGTGACGGATTATCGAAAGATAAATCTTCTTCCGGTGCAAAGTCTAAATCTAATTCGCCGGACAAAATTGCGGCATCTTCATCCGCCTCAGTCTCTAGTATTGCTCAAAAAACTGTTGACCCGTCAACGGTGACTAAGGGCTCTTTAAAAGACTCCCGCGATGGTCAAACCTACAAAACAGTCACCATCGGTTCCCAAACGTGGATGGCAAAAAACCTGAACTACGAAGCAGCGAAAAGCCGCTGCTTCAAAGATAAGGCGTCTAATTGCACCAAATACGGTCGCCTATACTCGTGGGCCACAGCGAAAACGGCTTGCCCTAGCGGATGGCACTTGCCAACAAATGCGGAGTTTGAAACTTTGTTCACTGCCGTTGGGGGTCAATCGATCGTGGGAACAAAACTCAAATCAAAAAGCGGATGGCGTGAAAGCGGCAACGGTTCTGATGATTACTCGTTTTCTGCGTTGTCTGTTGGTTACAGTAACTTCAAGGACTATAACTACAACGAGAGCTTCTTCGCGTTCTTTTGGAGTTCTACAGAGAACGATGACGATAACGCGTATTACATGAAGCTGTTCCACGACTATGAAAGTGCGTTCTTGTACCACGACGATAAGAACGCTTTTAAGTCAGTCCGTTGCGTCAAAGACTAATCTTGCTTTGGCTTGGCTGTTTCGTCGTGTTCCTCGATTTTTGAGACTTTGGTGAACCAGTAGTCTTCGCTGTTGATGGAACTCATGCTGCCGATGAGCTGGTCGAGGTCGAGATTCTTGATGTCGTTGTTTTCGTTTGGCATGCCTAGAATATATATTTTTATAGGAAAAGTGATTGAAAGGAGTTTTTATGTCGATTGCCGAATTGTCGAAGAAGTTCCATGCGGATAAGCGCGGCAACTGTGCTATGTCGGTGGCTTATGGCTATGCGCGTGCAACGGGCAAGTCCGAGGCGGAGGCCGTTGCTGCGGCTGAAATGTTCCGTGCGTTTGGTGGTGGCAAGGCTCCGGACGGTTTATGTGGTGCGCTTTATGCCGCCAAGATGATGCAACCGGACCATGCCGAATCGATTGAGGAATTCTTTAAGCGCGGGGCACAGAACTGCACCAAGTGTCAGGAAATCCGCCCGAACAAGATTATTCCGTGCAATCGCTGCGTGGAACTTGCCGGCGAGGCGCTTGACTTTTTAGAAAAATAAACCATGCAGCGTCATCCTGACGCTGAAAGCGGAAGGATCCAGTGACTTTAGTTTCTAAAAATGACTGGATGCTTCGGGCATTTGCCCTCAGCATGACGAGATTGAAAGCTTAGTCTATGCTCTCACGTTCAAAAGGTCGTTTTCCCAGGCTTCCTTTTGCTTGCGGAGTTTTTCGAGGGATTTGTCGTCGGCGCCGCTTTCGTCGCGGACTTGCATGAGTTGTTTGTAGCTTTCGGCGAGCTCACTTGCGTGCGGGTAGTCCGGTGCGAGTGACGACAGCGCGTTCAAAATGGCGTCGTCAGAATACAGGCGGGCGATTCCTTCGAGTGATCGTTCGATGTACTTTTGAGTCTCGTTTTCGCGCTTGAACGTTTCGGCTTCTTCAAATTCGAGGGGCCTGATCTTGTCCATCCATTCGGCTTCGGCGACGTAAAGTTCGTTATCCTCGGCGATGGCATCCTTGTGCTTGTGGAGCTCCATTTGCGATTTGAGGAACGGACGATAGCTTTCGGTGTCGATTTTCATCGAAGCGCGTTCGGCAAAATCCGAAAGATTCCTGAGATTTGCCTCGGAAGGGCTGTTCAGAAGGCATTCTTTGAGCACTGCCAGCTGGTCTTTGGGTGGAAGACGCTTGAAAGATTCCGAACGGGTGCTGTTGGCGCGGATTCTGAGGCGCAAAATGCGCAACAGCAGGAGCATCATGAGGGCGAAAAATAAAATAGACCAATTCACGGCGCGAAAAATAGAAAAACAACATCGAAATGAATTGAATCTCAGTCGAATTATGTATAAAAGAGGGGGGCGAAATCGTGAAATTTCTCAAAAAAATCTGTTTTTACATTTATTTTGCAATATTATAAGACACTATTTGAATCTAATTGGTTTATATTTAGGTGGAATTGTTGTTACCTAATTATAGGTGGAGATTGGATTATATGAATATGAATAAATGGGTCCTTTTTGGCATGTTGGCAAGCGGCGCAACTTTAGCTCTTGCACAAACATCCAAGGATGTCCGTACACTTGATATTGTTATACGTGACTTTCAGCCCAACCATTCGGATTTCGAAAACTTTTCCGAAGAAGCTGTGGTGTATAAGGATGCCATTTTCAATTATATATTCCCGGCGAATCCGGCTTCCCCTGCAAACGGATTGGGTTCAAAGGATTTTGGCTATGATGCCGCTTGGTATAGCTTAGAAAATCCTCCGATGGGCAATTATGTGCATTCCTCTTGCGGTAACCGTGCTTCGGACTTTGTGAACAGGGCCACAGGCGTTGCTGATTACCTGTCTACAGTGCTGGGGGCTCCACGAATGGGTTCGGGTGTTCCTATCGGTAAAGATGGCTACCCGATGTACGCCAACCCCTATTTGCCGACTTATTTGCAGACGACTTCGGCTTACGCCGCTCAGTATGAGGCTGCTAATGCCTCCATGTGGAATAGCGGTAACCTAAGAAATCTTTATAACCAAACTCCTGACCAAAAAATAAACAATTTGGTTCAAAATTATCCGGACTTGGTCGATGAATATACCAAGGTTTATTACGCCAATAACGGCCAGAAAGATGCCGGTGTCTTGATGTACGGTGAATGCGCGCAATCTACGGAAAACGGGGTCACCCAGCGTGGTTACGCCAATGCTTCCGATGATGTCAAGGGCTTCAAGTGCAAGGGCGGCGATATGATTTGGGTAAACCCGGTTTTCTACACGCCGGGCATGGTCCAGCCGTATCTCACGTTCCCGCCGATAGACAATGGCAAAATTGACATGTATAAGGCCGTTATCAATAGGCAGGTGCTGGATGCAAATGGTACTCCCTTGTACTTGTGCGACAATACGCATTTTGAAGAGTGGTTTAACGATGTTCCGGGTGTGAATTTGCGCATCAACACGACGATGGACATTCCGCCTGATGGCGCCGGATCTAAATACTATGTCTATGACCACAACTACAATAATGGTGGTTATTCTCCGCTGGATTCCATTGACCCTGTTTCAAGAGCTTGGATGGGTGCGGCGGCATGCGTTCCGGAAATGCAGGAACCCTTTAATAAGGAATGTAAGCAGTTTGGCCCGCAATCGCTCTCTATCTTCTGCCCGCCGTATAATTATAAATGGGCTCCTTCGCAGGCGGATTACAAGAAGTTGAGCACGGACTCCCTTTGCTATGACTGGCTCTCTTATGGTGGCCCGCGTGCAGTCAATGTCGGCGGTTCCAACAATAGTGCCGCTCTCCTCGCTGCCACGAACTATGCTGTTGCCCATAGGGCGAATGGTACTGTCGGTGGTAAAAATTACGACTTGACAGTGGGCATGAAGCATCTCCGCAACTACGCCTTTACGATGATGGGCTATGCGAGCTTCAAGTACAAAAAGTCCAACCAGACTCCGCAACACGAAGTGTTCGAGTTCTCTGGCGACGATGATATGTGGATTTTCGTGGATGGCGTGCTTGTCGTGGACTTGGGCGGTGTGCATAACGCTGCTCCGGGCAAGGTTGATGTCGAAGTCCTGGCTAAGAACAATCATGGTTGCCATCCGGGCGAACCTCTTTCGACTTATACGAACTGCGCCAACTTTGACCCCAATACGGGTTGGGCAGACGGCTCTTGGCATCACTTGCACTTCTTCTATGCAGACCGCCAGTCTGATGGTTCCAACATTTACATCCGCACGTCTCTTGCCGAACTTGCTCCGTCCCGTTACGGCCAGCCCCAGGTTAACGACGTCGTGGTCAAGGTCGATGGCGATGGCGTTGCCCATAACAGCATGTATTTGACGGTTCCGCTGGCTGATTCTAGCCTTATTGCCATAAACAATCCGAATGTTCCGTCGATTCTTGTGCAGCGCGATGTGCCGGTGAAGACTCCGGATGGTCGCGATTCCCTTGTCACTATGGTTTATGGATATTATGTGACTTCGATGACAGGGCCTATCGACAAGGGCGCCTTGGGACAGATGTATCAGTTTGAAGGTGTCGTGAAGGATGGTGCCGGCAATGTTGTCGAAGGTGGTCTTTTGGGTGGCGACCGCGTAGCCTTTAACGTGCCGTGGAGCCAGCCTTTGCAGGACGGCGGTAACGAAGGCAACTATCCTGATTATGTCTGGAACCAGTTGATGGCCTGGTCCACAAAGGTGAACTTCCATGTCGCGTCTTCTACGGGCAAGCGTGTGGAAGGCTTTGACGAAAAAGAAAAGTGGGGTTCGATTTCTTATACGGCTGTTGCAGTCGTGAAGGTTATTCCTGATGATGCGGCTATCGACCGTCCTGACTTTACGGAAGAATCCAAAAAGTTGACAGACATGGCCGGTAGTGGTACGCTCCCGGCGGACATGACGGCTGACCTCGTGTTGACTCCGATTCCTGCTGTAAGTGGCACTGACCCGATAAAGTGGGCTACGGATAACGCTGAACAGAATATGGCGTCCGGCGGTCATGGTGCTTCTGTCGTTTCGAATGGTGTTGTTTATGGTGCCGCTCAAGAAACCAATTCGACACTATGCTATAGCGATGGTTCTACCAGTGTTTCTAGCAAGTCGAGTAATGAATCTTGCACAAGATGGGCGTTCCCGACAACGCAGCCGTTCCATGTAAAGATTCGCGTGTTCGACCATCTTGGCCATTATGTGAACGAGTACAGCAAGAAAGTGACGGGTGATGATTTCACCAAGGCCTTGGCTGGTATGCGTGCAGGATCGGCGGGCAATGCTGCATCTGCAGTCTCTTGCAAGAGTAGCACTGGTGAAACTTTGCCGATGTATGGCTCGACTGGCGCGATGCTTGCGACAATCAAGATGTATCCGGTAACGGACAAGGGGCGTTTGCTTGCTACGGGTCCGTATGTCTATCAGATGACGGTTGTGAAAGAGGCGTATGAATATTGCTACATGAGTAATGGTAACGCCCCGACGACGATGACGATGCCGTTCCAGCGCACTACGGAAACGATTAGACGCGGTTACCGTAGAACGCAGAGAAAGTAAATTTCATAGGATGTCGAAGATGCTCCCCGTGGCGAAAGCTGCGGGGAGTTTTTTCTATAGATAATGGTCAATAGTCATTAGTGGTTAGAAAAATGCGCGAGATTTTTTGTTGGGATTGCTCGCGGGAATAGTGCTGGACCGGCTAGAGAGGCTTCGCTATCAATGCGAAGGGCTCGGCGTCGGTGATGCGGACGCGGAGCGTTTGTCCGGCAGGGAATGAGCCTTGAATTGCAACAGGGCGGTACGCCGTGTTGCGGGCGATTGTTGTGCCGCTGCGGTAACCGGGCTTTTCGGTAATCACGGTACACTCGTCGCCAATCCACTCGCGGTTGTTTTCGAGGGCAATTTGCTGGAACGTCTCGGCGAGAATCGCGGAGCGTTCGTGCTTGACGGTGTCGGGAACTGCTAAGTTTGTTGAGGCGTGCTGCGAGCTGCTTGTTGCAGATTCGAGATGTGCGGCGACTGTGCCTGGGCGTGCTACGAATCGCGTGATGTTGCAGACTGTCGGGCGGGTTTCTTTCAAAAGTTCAAGCGTATCGTTGAAGTCTGCAGCGGTTTCGCCGGGATAGCCTACGATAAGGTCTGTGCTGAGCGTGAACTTGCTGAAGCGTTCCATAAAGGCGTGGGCGAGGGTCGCGTAGTCGCGTGCGGTGTGGCGGCGGTTCATTGCCTTGAGTACGTTTTCACTGCCGCTTTGAACGGGAATGTGAATAAACTTGTAAATGCGCTCGTCCGTAAAACAGTCCAGGAGCGCTTCTTGATAGCCGAGCACATGGCGCGGGTTGCCCATGCCGAGGCGGATGCGGTAATTGCCGTTCACATGCGTCAGAATCCTCTGCGTGAGTTCGGCGAGGTTTGTGCCGATGTCAAAGCCGTAGCAGGCGCAGTCCTGGCCGGTGAGCTGGATTTCGAGGCAACCATCATCGACGAGCGCTTGGACTTGATCGACGATAACGTTCGGTGCAAAACTGTGGAGTCTGCCTTTGACGAGATGCGTGCTGCAGAAAGCGCAGGCGTCTAGGCAACCTTCTTCGATGTTTACGATGCCGATGTAGGGAGATTCGCGAAGGACGTTGTGACTGCGAGACTTTATGGCTTCGGTCGAGGATGATAAGGTCGAGGCTTCGAGTTCTTTCAAGCTCGTGAATTGTACTCGTGGAACAGCCTTGACGGCTTCTTCGCGGAAGTCCTTGGGCGTACATCCCGTGATGTAGATGGGAACGTTCGGGTATGTACTGGCGGCCTTGCGTAAGAGTTTGATGGCGCCTGCATTGCCTTTGACAGTGCAGACGTTTAAATAAAATGCTTCAAGTTGTGCGGGTGTTGCGACGCTTGTCTCTGGAAATTCAAACGAAACTTCGGATTTTTTTGAAAGGATGCGTGCGATTTTTTCGCCGTCGCCGAAGTTGGCTGCGCAGCCCTGGCTTAAGACCACTATCATTTTGTGAATTTTTCCAGCGTGATGCCTGGATAATAGTGTGTTAGAATTTGTATGTAGCTCTGGCCCGCTTGTGCGCGGGCGCGGGCTCCCATTTGGCAGAGACCGACTCCGTGACCGAAACCCTTACCGTTGAAAATCCATTTGTCACCGTTTTTAGTGATGCGGAAGAAACAGGAGGGGAGAATGGTGCTGCCGCGTTTGAACAGCCAACGAATTTTATCGGCCTTACATGTGAATGCACCGTTGTTTGTAACGACTTCGAGTGTGTGGATGCGACCGCTCTTGAGTGTATCTAGAATGCGCATCGATTTGACGCTCGAAAAACTGGGAACATTCGCTTTGGCTTCTTTAGCGTTTATCTGGAATAAATCGCGGAGTTCGTCTTCGTCAAATTCGCGGACCCATTCGGTATAGTTTGATTCTTTGCACCAAGGCGTTCCGTCGGGGCGGAGGTCTGGCTTGTTCTTGAGATACGGATGGTCGGGGCGACCCCATGTGGCTACGCCTTCAGTTTGCCCACCGCAAGTCGAGTGGTAATAGGCGGTGATGAATTCTCCATTGTAGGTCATCACGACGCCGTCGGTTTCGCGAACCGCTTTGTCTGTAATTTCGGTAGCGCTTTGCAATCCCTTGTAAACCTGATCGCGAGTGTCGGCGTAAATGTCAAAACCGTGCGAATGGCGGCTTCCGTAATGCTTGTAGGCGTAAGTGCGTGCGGCAACGGCCTGAGCCTTGAGCGCTTCGAATTTTGATTCGTCAAGTCTGCCGATTTCGTACGGAACGACGCCACGCAAGTAATCTTCCATGTCGATGACATTAATCGCGTTTAGCTTGTTGCCATTGGCAGATACGATGAATTCCCCTTCGTAGCAGGCCTTGTTGAGGGACGCTTTATCTGTAGCGATGGCGATGCATCCGTCGATGGCCTTGAATATGCGGCGTTCGGCGGTCTGCTGGCGTTTGCCTTTTGCCTTGATTTTCAGTTTTCCACGCGATGCGGTAATGTGCATCTCTTCGTTCTTTTGACGAACGTAAATGTTTGGAACTCCAACAAATACGCCCACTTGGATAGGACGGTCGAGATCGCGGGAAATCTTTTGGGGAACGATGGCCTGCTCGGATACGTTGCTAGACTCAATCGGGCTGTAATCGTCTTCATCGGCCGCAAAAGATGGGGTCGAAAGGGCGATAGTCGCCACTGACAAAAAGGCGAATGCAGAAAATATCCGGAGCAGACTCATGGACCCTATTTTTTCTTGAGTTTGGCTTGGGTTTCTTTGGCCATCTTGCGGAGCTTGGACTGGTTCAGCGTACGATCCGAAGTCGAAATTTTATCGACAAAGAGGTCGCCGTTCAGGTGGTCGCACTCGTGCTGGATGCAGCGGGCGAACAGACCTTCGCAGTTATGAATTTCCTGGGCTTCGCCATTGATGTCGAAGAATCTCACCACGACCTTGTTTGGGCGGACGACGTTGCAGAAAATATCCGGGAGCGAGAGACAGCCTTCTTCGTAGTCGGTGGGCTTTGCATCCGGTTCTGCTTCCCATTCAGGGTTGAACATGATGTGCGGGCGTGGTTCTTCTTCGTCAGGGATGGCGGTATCGATGACCACGAGCCGAATGTTCTTGCCAATCTGCGGAGCGGCAAGCCCACAACCGGGAGCATCGTACATGGTTTCGAGCATGTCCTTTGCGAGCTGCCTGAGTTCCGGCGTAATTTCGGTGATGGGTTCGCATTTTTTGCGAAGCACCGGGTCACCGTAAATTTTGATGGGGAGAATAGCCATGATTACTTCTTTTCTTCGACCTTGGCGGACGTGTCGTTGTTGATGACGCGGAGGATGGCGGCCTTTTCGAATTCGATGGTGGAAGTGCCTGTGCGGAGCGTGATGATGTTTTCTTCCATGTTGGCAATCGTGCCGATGATGCCTGCGGCGGTCATGACCTTATCGCCTTTCTTGAGTTGCTTGCGCATTTCGTCCATCTGCTTCATTTCTTTCTGCTTCGGGCGGATGAAGAAAAGCCACATCACCACAAAGAGGAGAATGAGCGGGAGGAAGCTGGCAAGTGCGCCCGGCTGTTCCGGCTGAGCGGCATCCTGTGCAAAAGCGGCGATGGAGGAAAGAGTCACGAGAAGTGCAGAGAGTTTCATAATAAACCTTTTTGGGGTGAATGTTTTGTTCAATGGAAAAAATAGAAATTTTTGATGCGCTGGATTCTTCGGCTACGCCTCAGAATGACGTTTAAAGCATAGAACGCTTGTGGCCACTCGGCTTACGCATTTGTCTTACCGTCTACTAGCTTCTTGTCCAGCAGCGGATAGATGCGGTTGAGTTCGAGGAGGCTCAGCAATCTATCGAAATCGGCTGAAAATTTTTCGATGAATTCTAGCCCGGGCAAATCGTTGTTTTTTGTGGATGTTTGCGGTGTGGCTTGCAGCAACCGCTTTTGCAGAAGCGATTCGAGGCTTCGCATCGTAAGCGTCATTCCGTGCATGGAATGCTTTGTTTGCGCGGCGAGATCGGTTGTCTTGACGGCTACGAGCCCGTTCGGTTGTAGCTCGCCTTTTTCGCCTGCAGCTTTGACAAATGCGGAGAGAACAGCTTGCTCCGTGAGCGATAGAATGTAGTGCGAAGTATTCTTGTAGATTGCTCTCAGCCGGAGCGTGTCGTAAAGGAGCTCGATGAGCTTTTCGTTTTCGATGGTAAGCGATTCTGCTTGCAAGCGGATTAGCTTAAAATCTTGTAGAATGAGCAATAGTTTGTATGTTTCGATTGAAGACAAATTTGAAAAATTCTTAAGCTCGCTCTTGATTGTTTTTAAGCTGATTAATTTATCTTCGGATTTTGCAAGAATGAATAAAAGTGATGGGAATGATGTGATAAATTCTTTCTTGCGCTTGTTTTCTTTTGCAATGCGGTTGCGTTGCGTTAAAAAAGAAATGATGGATTTCATCCAGATAGGTTGTTGAGCCATCGTTTCCTGGAATAAACTTTGCGGGATGACTTCGATTTCGCTGTCTTCTTCTGCGCGTACCGTATATTCCAGGGGTCCGCCTTCGACAAGACTCATTTCGCCGAATGTGGAACCCGGCCCAAGATTTTTTACCTGGATATCGTTTTGTTCGTCCTTGTATGTTGCGACAAGGGATCCCTTTTTGACGATGTAGAAGGAGTGGGGCGTATCTCCTTGCATACAAAGGATTGTTCCAGCGGCGATTTCCATTAGACTGTCCCCTTGATGTTTTGTTCGTACTTTAAAGCGGCTTCGTAGTAGTTTATTTTTTTCAAATCAAGAGAAAGAAGATGATTCCCTTTTTCGATAAACCACTCGAATTGCTGTATTTGGAGCCAGTCGGCGACGTTTATTTCAAGATTGCGTTCCTTGAAAAAAGCAATCCAGCCCGTTGCATCCTTAGAGGTTCCGTTTTCTAAGGTCGATAGCAACACGAGAATTCTTTTTTGTTGGAGCGTGAGGCAAAACGGGCCCCAAGGCTTGTCCAAATCCTTTGCTTTCTGGTAATCAGAGAATATTCCGAGAAGGTATGGGTTTGGAATGGAAAGACAGGTCTTGTCTCCATGGAAAACAACCAGCTTGCGACGAATAAGCGCCTTTAATGCTTCGGATGCTGCTGGTATGGGTGTCTTGGTGAGCCATGAAAATTCTTGCAGTAGTGCGTTGGTTTGCAAGAAATCGTCGCTTTTGTAGAATTTGCAGAATGATGCGAGGCTTGCGAGTGTGTTGTCAGTCTTTGCCGAGCGGATGGAATCGTTGATTTTTCGGGTTCTTGTGGAAATCGCCTTGATAACGGCCAAAAGCCATACGGGGAGGCTCTTTAGCTCGGATTCCAGACATTCGTTGTCGATAATCGTGATGGACGAATCAACCGTAGCTTGGAATACGTAGCGTACGGGCTCACGTTCAAGGAGGGCTCCGACACCTACGAGATTTCCAGGAAGAATTTTAAAAACGACCTTGTTGTTCGCTTTGGGGTCAAGCGCTACAAGCTCACCCTCGTTCAAAAGGATGATTTTTTTGTCCTCGTCCTGTGGCGAAGATACAACAAAACCCGCCTTCACGCGGAGTTGCGTGGGCGGGATAAGTTTTTTTCGGGAATCCCGCGTAATCATCGGGAATTACCGCCTTGAAGTCCGGCTAATTAAGCCTGACGTTCTTCGATACGTGCAGCCTTACCGCGGAGGTCGCGCATGTAGTAAATGCGAGCCTGGTGAACCTTGCCGCTACGTTCGACAACGATGGAATCGATGCGCGGGGAGTTGACCGGGAAGATACGTTCGACAGCCACGGAACCAGACATCTTGCGGACCGTGATGGACTTGCCGATGCCGGAATTCTTCTGCTGAATAACGACGCCCTTGAACGGCTGGATACGTTCCTTGGTACCTTCGATAACCTTGACGTTAACGGTAACGGTATCGCCAGCGCGGAATGCCGGAAGGTCGGTCTTCAAATTTTCATTCTGGATTGCTTCAATGTTCAGGGACATAATGTGTACCTCGTTATTATTTGTCGCCAAATGTAGTATTTATTTCAAGATTTTTAAAGATGTCAGGACGTCTTTCTTTCGTTCTTTTTAACGATTCTTGGCGTCTCCACTCTGAAATGTTCTTGTGATGACCGGAAAGTAGCACCTCGGGCACCTTTTTTCCTTCGAATTCCTCGGGTCGGGTATAGACCGGCCAGCCCAAAACTCCTTGCGCGAAGGAGTCTGTTTCTCCGGATTCCTTGTGGCCCAGAGCGCCGTCCAGCAGTCGCACTACGGCGTCCGTGACGAGCATCGCCGGAAGTTCGCCTCCGCTCACGACAAAGTCGCCGATGGAAATTTCCATATCGACCTCGGTCTGGCGGATGCGGTCATCGATTCCCTTGTAGTGCCCGCAGACAAGTACAAGGTGGTTTTCTTGGGAGAGTTCTTTGGCAATCTTGTGCGTGAACGGGACGCCGTCTGCCGTGAGGTAGATGACTTTTCCGCCGTCTTCCTTGACTCCCGTGCTGCGAATCGCCTTGGCGAGCGGTTCGGGGCGAAGCACCATGCCCGGTTCGCCACCGTACGGGACGTCGTCGACTTGGCCGTAATCGTTGATGGCAAAGTCTCGCAGATAGACCGTGTTGAACTCAAACAAGCCTTTTGCCTGGGCGCGGCCCATGATTGAACTTTTCATGGGGGCGAACATTTCGGGGAAGATGGTGATGCAGTCGATCTTCATCGTTCCTCCGGGCAAACGGATTTCAAATAGTCGCTATCACAAACAATGAACTTTTCTTCGTCGTTGATTTCCTTGACGCAATCGTCAATCCAAGGGGCGAGGATGGACTTGCTGCTGAATTCGGATTGCGCTGCAAGGTCGAACTTGATGAGGAACGCGTCGACCGTCATCAGTTCTTGCACTTCGATGACTTCGCCGATGTCGCGGCCGTCTTCGGTGTGGACGCGGAAACCTTCCAGGTCGTCAAGATAATATTCGCCTTCGGGGAGCGGGAGACGTTCGGATTCGGGAATCATGACGTCGCCGTTGACGAGCGGGGCTAGCGCTTCCGGAGTGTCGAAACCCTTGAATTTCAAGAGCCAGAGGTTGTTCGCCTGCTTGGCGTCTTCGAGGGTAAGTTCCAAAACTTCGCCGTTTTTCTTTTGAACACGCACGTCCTTGAGGCTGTTGCAGCGCGTCAGGTCGTGGGTCAGGGGCATCGCTTTGATGTACCCTTTGACGCCATGCGCGCGCATGAGCTGGCAGACGGAGATGTATTCTTGAGAATCCATGTTAGACGAAGGGAAAAGTTGTTGCTTGTTGCTAAAGAAAAAAGTCCCGTGCGTGCGGCACGAGACTCTTTGTTAAAGGCGTGATTAAGCCTGTGCTTCTTCAGCGGCCGGAGCTTCAGCAGCTGCCTTGGCAGCCTTTTCGGCTTCGAGGCGAGCCTGAGCCTTCGGGCTCAACTTGCGCTGCTTGGACTTGTTTTCGCGAGCGACCGGAGCCTTGCCTTCGATGGAGCGGTTGGCCTTCATTTCGTGGAACAAGTCAGAGATGCCAGTCTTCTTGAGGAGGGACTTGACAGTGTCGGACGGCTGTGCACCGACGGAGAGCCACTTGAGAACCTTTTCCTGTTCGAAGCGGATTTCCGGCTGCTTGAGGTTCGGGTTGAAGAAACCGACCTGTTCGATAAAGCTATCGTCGCGAGCCTTGCGGTTGTCGATGACGACGACGCGGTAAATTGGGTTGTGACGCTTGCCGAAGCGGGCGAGACGGATAACAGTTGCCATTTTATACCTCTTTATGGGGTTTTCCCGAATTTTCGGGGTTTTTGTTCTTTTGAAGCCAAATATAGCAAACTTACTTTTGTGTGTAAAGGACGGCAATGAAAAAAATCCGTTCTTTTCTTATAAAGTAATTTATAGATTCTCGTTTGATTTGCAAAAATTGGCGAAATTTGATTAAAAACGAAGATTTTTAGATGTTTTTTGACATCCATGCAGAACGAAAAAGACCCCGGCAGAACCAGGGCCTCTTTCAATTTTTTTACCTTACGTAACGGGAATTCTCGCTACGCAGGGCATTAGCCGCAGTAGAAGTACGTTTTCACGAGCTTCTGCATGGCGGTCTTGGACTTCGTGACCTGGGCGCGGAGCGTCTTGTCCTTGAAGGCCTTGAGCTGGTCGATGATGCCGTCGATCATGGCGGGGCTGAACACGCCGAATTCCTCATAGACCTTGCGTTGCTTGGCAAGGCAGTCGGCGCTTGCCCAACAGCTGTCCGGCAGCGTGTCGAGCTTGCTCAACAGCTTCGCGTTTTCCTTCTTGTGGATGTTCACGTTCACGTAGGTCTGTTCGGCCACCTTCAGGCCGTCCTTGAGGGAGAGACCGTAGCGGCAGGCCACACAGAGGCCGGCCATGAGCAGATAGACGTTGGCGGATGCATCCGGGGAACGCATTTCCACGGTCTGCTTCTGGTGCGTGTCGTAGCTTGAGCCTTTTTCGTTCGGGTTCGCAATCTTGCAGAGGTCGGTCTTTGAAGCCCAGCCGAGCGGTACGCGCACGAGCACGGAGCGATTGCGGTCGCCCCAGCAAACGTTGGTCGGGGCTTCCTGATGCGGTACGAGGCGCAAGTAAGAAGTCGGATTCTGGTTGCCGAACGCGGTAATGGACGGGGCGAGCTTCATCATACCGGCGATGGCGCGGCGGGCGGTGTCGCTGATGACGCCGTCCTTGAGCATCTGGTTGTTGCCGTCCTTCATGATGCGCATGTGAATGTGCAGGCCCGAACCCGCCTTGCCGACAGTAATCTTCGGGGCGAATGTCACGTCGAGGCCCATTTGGGCGCCGAGGTTGCGGATCATCCATTTGGCGATAGTGAGCTGGTTGGCCGCATCTTCGGCCGGGCAGGGGAGGAATTCGATTTCGTTCTGCTCGTAGAGCTTGCCGTCTTGCGTGAAATTGCCGACTTCGCTGTGGCCGTACTTGATTTGGCCACCCGCCTGTGCGATGTAGAGCATGCACTTCTGGCGGAACTCGTTGAACTTGGCGAACGGGGCGGATTCGTGGTAGCCCCTCTGGTCAACTGCCGGGAAAGCGCCCGGGTCGTCGGCGATTACGTAGTATTCGAGTTCGCCCATGGCCTGGAATTCCATGCCGGTTTCTTTCTTGAATGCTTCACATGCCTTGTGGAGCGTGTATTCCGGGGAAGATTCGAGCGGTTGCCCGTCCTTGTTGAAGAAACTGCAGAGCAGGCAAAGTGTGGGGAGGCTTGCGAACGGATCCATGAAGGCCGTCGAGAAGCGCGGCACCACGTAAAGGTCGGAGGAGGATGCTTCGATATAGCTGAACAACGAGGAACCGTCCACGCGTTCGCCGCAGCTGAGAATTTCATCCAGATAGTCGGCGTCATTCACGACGAAGTTGAGGGTTTTGAGGCGGCCGTCGCCGCCGGCGTACATGAAGTTCACATGGCGGATGCTGTTGTCACGGATGAACTTTTTAATGTCTTCCTTGGTGAATTTTTCGCGGGGCTTCTTGAGAGCGGTGACGAGTGCGTTTGCAGACAGATCGATTGTAGCCATTTTTCTCCTTTATTGTTTTACAATTTTTGAAAATATTGTTTACTACAATCTATCATTTTTATTACAGAAAAACAAAAAACTTTGTGAAATTATGTTCACAAAGTGTAATTTTACAATTTCTGTTAAATTTTATAGTCTGATGAGCCGAATTTCAGTAATTATTCGGCTTGGACGTTCGTTATGGGCTCGATTTGAGGGCGAATTCTGCATGCTTCGATGGTTTTCGCGGCAAATTGATTCCAGTAAGAGTCGATGTAATTGTAAGTGTAATGGATAGTAAAGTATTGTCTCGAATTGGCGGAGCCGTTGTCCTGAGACGGGCTTGGCTGTACCACTATATTGCAAGCGATTGTGTTTTCTGTATCTTCCGTGATGTCTCCGAATTCGGCTTTGCAAGATTCCTTGAATTGTGTTTTGGATTGCGCGAACATTTCGGTGTTGAACCACGGGTTGGTCCATTTTTTCCTGATGGTGTTGTTGTGCAAGTAAACGGAATAAAAAATGGTGTCCTGGTATGTTTCGCATGCAATCACATCGGAATTGCCATTATAGAAATCGAATGCGGTTCCGTTTTCTAACTGGATTCGATTGGGCAAGCACCACAAGGGATTTTCGGGGTAGTCCGGATTTTCTGCACACCAATAATCTACGGTGATATCGTTGCTTATCGGGTTGCCGTTCAACCAGCTTTCGAGTGTTTCTTCGGTTTCGGCAGGAATCGAAAATATTGGTGGAGTGTATGCGGATGGATCTGATGTGGAGTCCAGTTGTGGCTCGAGGCTAATCTGCTTGCCCAGTTCGCTGGAAACCTGGGCGGCCGATGCTTCCGGTGCTGTCGATGGACTTGACGAGCATGCGGCGAGCGCGAATGCTACTGCGGCTCCAACGATTGTCCCTGTTAATGATTTGGTGATGGTTATGTTGTTCATGGTCTCCTCCATTTTTTTGTTAGGTTAAGTTTTGTAACGGGTCAGAACATTGAAATTCTGACTCTTTTGTTTGTCATCCTGGAGGGGCTATGCCCCGATAGGATCAGATCCATTAAATGATTCTGTTATTCTCTACAAATTTTTATAATCTGCGTTCCGTATTTTTTCCAGTTCGGGTCGGTGTATTGTATGGCGTTATTCTCGACTAGGTTTTCTTTAGTCGGTGCTATTTTGCAGCTGTAGCTTTGTTGCCCGTCAGTGATGCCTTCTGTTTCTGTAATGAAATTTCCGTGTTCATGAATGCAGTCGGCCTCGAAATCCATTGCAATTGATGTTGCCGAGGTATCGGGAATTGTGAAATTTTTTTGTATAAGCGAACTCGAAACTTGGACCATGTATGCGAACCATGTTTTATCAGTTTCGCAACTGAGCGAAGCGAAATGATCAATTTCTAATTGTCGTAATATTCCGTGTTCGGTTTTTACTCCTGCGAGCAAACTTGTATGTTGTGCTGATGTGTCAGGATTGATGATTATATCGTAAAGGGGTCTGGAGGATGGGGGGCGAATGCTCGCTTTGGAATCGGCGGTCAATGTTTTTTCGCCTTGGAACCAGATGGCGGATGCACTGTCGATGGCAGCGTCGATTTTTGCGGTAATAGCGTTTGGCTGCTCATCGGTTCCTGCGGTGTTGTCGTTTCCGCAGGCGGCGAGGGTGGTGACCGTGACTAGCGTGAATGCGGCTGAAAAAAGACTTGCAAATGCGGCAACCACGAGGGGCTTTATTTTGTTCATGGACTTCATGGTTGGTTCTCCTATATTTTTTCGGTCAGCGGAAAAAGTTGCAAGTTGAGACGGTAAACTTGGTCGATTTTTTTGCATTCGTTGGCGAGAGCGATGACGCGTTTGCGGCAGTTGTTGACTTCTTCGGAAATGCGGACGAAAGTCGGTGCGTCGATACCCATCGTGACTCCCGAAATGTTTCTTTCGTTCACGTCGATTTTTTCGATGGCTTCCTTGGCGAGGTCCGTCATTTCGCGGTTCATGGCGCGGAGCGCGAGCGGAATCGCCTCGGACGAACCGGTGATGGCCCTGTCCGTTTGCTGGTACGTGTTTTCGGCGGTTTCTTCGAGGAATTTTGCCTTGGTCAGCATGGCGAGCGAATCGCGGACTTGCTGTGCCGTGAATGCGTGCTTGATCTTTTTTGCGATTTCGAGCGGGAGGGCGCCTGGCATCAGCGGTGCGAGTTCTCGGACAATGGAATTCACGGCGGATTCGTAATAGGCGAAAGTGTCGGCGTCGATTACGCGTGCGCGCTGTTCTTTTGCGATGCGGGTGAGATCCGCGAAAGCCGCCTTTTTCTTGTCGTCGTTTGTGGCGTTCCCGAATTCGACCATCTTTTCGAAGTACGTGAGTTCGAAGCCGGTGAGCTTCATTGCTGCGGCCACCCGCGGGAGCCCAACGCGGCTCAGTGAACTTTTCCCTTCGCATACAAGTTTGAGGTAAGATGGCGAAGCGAACCCGGCATCCTTCGAAAATTCGCGCCAGGTAAAGCCGAACTTCTTGCGTTCTTCGTAGAAGTCCTGCATGTAGCGGCGGTAATCTTGGTATTCGGTTATCGGTTTCATGAGGGGTGTCTCCCTGAACAAGTCATCCTCGGATTCTGTCATTCTCGACCGAAGGGAGGGAATCCATTATGTTTTGTATTCACACTTGTTCTGTGGTTTTCCTTTAATTGAATCTGTTTTTCTACTTGTTTAAAATATAGCTCTCGAAAATTCAAAAGTCAATAGTTTGTGATACAAAAAATGTGATTTTTAACTAAAAATTAAAGAAAATTGATTACTTTTAAAATTTATTTTTGTAAATGAAACAAAATCTTTTGCGAATGATACACGGGCTTTTTTGGGGATAAAAAAATGCCCGCTCAGTGGCGGGCTTGAGAAGCTTTTTATCTCTTCTTTTTCTTCTTGTTCTTGTCTTTGGGCGGGGTGTAGTTGGAACCCACGGTACCGCCGTTGTTCTGGCGCTTCGCGAAATCGCCGACCTTCTTGAACATTTCCTTCATGCCTTCGTACTGCTTGAGGACTGCGTTCACGCGGGCGGCATCCGTGCCGGAACCTTTTGCGATACGGGCCTTGCGGCTGCCGTCGATAATTTGCGGCTTACGGCGTTCCTTCGGCGTCATGGAACTGAGCACCGCTTCCACATAGACGAGCTGCTTTTCGTCGATTTGGTCGAGCGGGAGCTTGTTTAAGCCCGGGATGAGACTCAAGATATCCTTGATACGGCCGAGCTTCTTGATGGTGCGGAGCTGCTTCAAGAAGTCGTTCAAGTCGAACGTGTTGTTGAGAATCTTTTTCTTGAGGTCCTTGGCGTCCTTTTCGTCGATGACCTGTTGCGCTTTTTCCACGAGACTGACCACGTCGCCCATGCCGAGGATTCGGCTTGCCATGCGGTCCGGGTGGAACAGTTCAATTTCGGGGAGCTTTTCGCCGACACCGATAAAGCATATCGGCACGCCCGTCATCTTCTTGATGCTGAGCGCGGCACCGCCGCGGGTATCGCCATCCATCTTGGAGAGGCAGACGCCCGTGAAGTTCAGGCGGTTCCAGAATGTCTCGGCGACATTCACCGCTTCCTGACCGATCATCGCGTCGGCGACGAACAGAATCTCGTCCGGATGAACCGCGTCGCGTGCCTTTTCGAGTTCCTGCATCAACTCTTCGTCAATCTGCAAACGGCCTGCCGTATCGTAAATCACGAGGTCAAAACCGTTATCCTTCGCGTACTGGTAGCCGTGCTTGATGATCTCGACCGGATTGCCCTGGCCTTCGTCATAAACCGGAACGCCGATGGACTTGCCGAGCACCTGCAACTGCTTGATAGCGGCCGGACGGTAAACGTCAGCGGCGACGAGGAGCGGTTTCCTCTTCTTCTTGCTGCGCATCCAGAGAGCAATCTTGCCTGCGAAAGTCGTCTTGCCCGAACCCTGCAGACCCACCATCATGATGCCCACCGGAGATGGTGCGGAAAGGTTGATTTCTTTAGTTTCGCCACCCATGACGGACACAAGTTCGTCGTGGATAATCTTCACAATCTGCTGACCGGGGGTCACGGAATTGAGCACTTCGGCGCCGAGCGACTTTTCCTTGACGGACTTGACAAAGTCGCGGGTCACGTTGAAGTTCACGTCGGCAGCGAGGAACGCGCGACGCACCTCACGCAGCGATTCCGCCACATTTTCTTCGGTAAGTTTGCCCTGCCCACGCAGGTTCTTGAGAGTATTTTCTAGAGAATCAGTCAGCTGTGAAAACATAGTGGGTCAAATTTAGTAAAGTCGGAAGTAGGACGTCGGCGTTAGGAAGAAAATGTTTGTGAAAAAGCAGGCCGCGTGAACGACCTGCTGTTCTTGTAGCGCTGTTTTATAGCGTCTGCTCTGGATTCCAGTAATCGGTATCTTGTTTGACGCCGCAGTCTTTGGCGATGTAGACGGGTTCGACGCCTTTCTTTAGCTGGTCGGTGTAATTTTTGAGCGCTTTGATGGCGATGGGGGAGAGTATCAGAATGACGGGGATGTTCACGAGGACCATGAGGCCTTGGCATAAATCTGCGCTGTCCCAGGCGAACGATGCGCTGGAAATAGCGCCCAGGAATACGATGATTGTGGCGATGGTCTTGAATACGTTGCGGGTGGCGTCGTTCGGGCGCCTGTTCATGATAAAGCGGAGGCAACCTTCGGTGTAGTAATAGTTGCCGATAAGTGTTGTGAATCCGAAGAGGCACATCGAAATGGTGATGAAAACGGCGCCGCTGTGGCCTAAAACGGAGTTGAGAGACTGTTGTACGTAAAGTATTCCTGAATTTTCAGAGGAGGGGGCGATGTTGGTCGAAAGGCACATGAGTGCTGTTGCAGTGCAGATGAGGAGTGTGTCGATGAATACGGAGAGCGATTGCACGAGGCCTTGCTTGACGGGATGCGAGACGCTCGCGCTTGCGCTTGCGTTCGGGGCGGAACCCATGCCTGCTTCGTTGGAGTAAAGGCCTCGTTTGATTCCGTACATGATACAGCTCCCCGCGAATCCGGCGAATCCTGCGTCAAACGAAAACGCGTTTTTGAAGATGATGCCGAACATGGCGGGAACGTTCGATATGTTGTATATAATGATGCCTAGCGCAACGAGTACGTAAATGGTCCCCATGAACGGGACGAGGTAACTTGTGATGGTGGTGATTTTCTTGGCGCCGCCCCAGATGCAGAATGCGAAGAGTGCTGCTAAGATAATTCCTGTGATGATTGGTGTTGCTGTTTTGTCGTAGAAGCTATAGCTCGAAAGTGAATCTTGGATGTTGTACGAAGCGAGCAGGTTGTAGCCCACGATGTATGTGAGCAGCACGAATCCCGAGAAGAGTACGCCGAGCCAACGCATGTTGAGTGCGGTTTGGATGTAATACGAGGGACCGCCGTAGGAGTGGCCTGTGACGAAGTCGTGGCGCTTGTAGATTTGCGCGAGCGTGGATTCTACGAATGCGGAGGCGGCACCGAGTACGGCGATGAACCACATCCAGAAAATGGCGCCTGGGCCGCCGAGGCAGATGGCTGTGGAAACTCCGACGATGTTTCCGGTGCCGACGCGCGATGCTGTGGAGACCATCAGTGCGCCGAACGACGAAATTCCGTGTTCGTGCAGCGGTTTTTCGCGGGTGACGCGGAATGTCTCTATCAAATAGCGGATTTGCGGGAATCCCATGCGGACCGAAAGGAAAATTCCGGCGATAATCAAAAACAGCGGGACAACGTAGTAGTTGTACAGGATTGTGTTTAACGTCGAGACAATGGGCGATAACAGTTCTAGCATAGAATTCTCCTATTGGATAAATAGTAGAAAATTTTTAAATTTTTTCGCCATGCAACCATTAAGTCAGCGTACCGAAACTTTTACCGATTCTGTTATCCGTCGAATGACCCGTATTGCCAATGCGTGCGGGGCGATTAATTTGTCGCAGGGGTTCCCTGATTTTGACCCGCCAGAGGCTTTGACGAAGCGTCTTTCGGAAGTGGCTTTGACGGGGCCGCACCAGTATGCGATTACGTTTGGCGCACAGAATTTCCGCGAGGCGCTGAGCGACAAGCAGTTCCATTTTAGCGCTCTGCGTTACGATTCGCAAAAGGAAATTGTGATTACTTGCGGCAGTACCGAAGCGATGATGGCATCGATGATGTCGGTGTGCAATCCGGGCGATAAGGTGGTGCTGTTCTCGCCGTTCTACGAGAACTATTCCGCGGATACGATTTTGTGCGGGGCGACTCCGGTTTACGTGCCGCTTTCGCCGGTGGACTTGAGCTTTGATGCGAACGTACTCGAAAGCGCGATGGCGCAGCCGGGCGTGAAGGCGCTTGTGCTTTGCAATCCGGCGAATCCGAGCGGTAAGGTCTTTACGCACGAAGAACTTTCTATTATCGCGTCGCTCGCGGTGAAGTACGACTTGTATGTAATTACGGACGAGGTTTACGAGCATATCGTTTACGCTCCGCATCGTCATACGTACATTGCGACACTCCCGGGAATGTTCGAACGTACGATTGAATGTAGCAGCTTGAGCAAGACGTATTCGATTACGGGTTGGCGCTTGGGCTACGTGCTTGCGGCGGAACCGATTATGGAACGCATCAAGAAGGTGCATGACTTTTTGACGGTGGGTGCTGCGGCTCCGTTGATGGAGGCTGCGGTGACGGCGCTTCGTTTTGACGACTCGTATTATGCGGGGTTGCAGGCGCATTACACGCACATGAAGGATTTGTTCACGAACGGCTTGCGTAATCTCGGGTTGCGTTTTACGGAACCGCAGGGTGCTTACTTTGTGTTGATTGATATTTCGGAATTCGGTTATGAGGGGGATGAACAATTTTGCATCGATATGGCACAGAAGGTGGGTGTCGCGGCTGTTCCGGGTTCAAGTTTTTTCCGCGAACCGGTGGATCATCTCGTGCGCCTGCATTTTGCGAAGAAAGACGAAACGCTTTACGAAGCGCTCAACCGCTTGGAATGTTTAAGCAAATTGAAACGTTAGTTCTTTGTTTTTGACCGTTGTGCGGTTTTCTTTTTTCTATATTTGCTTAGCTATGGTTGACTCTATTTTGAATAGGTTCTATAAGCCGTCGAAATTCAAGAAGAACGGGGACGTGAAGGATGTGCTCGTGGTGGCACTCCCGATGCTTTTGTCGATGTCGTTTGATACGTTCATGACGTTCATTGACCGCTTGTTCCTCTCGAAGCTTGGCCCTGCCGAAATGAATGCGGCGCTTGGGGCGGGGGCGGTGCAGCTTGCGCTCACGATGTTTTTTACGGGGGCGATTAGCTACACGACGGCGATGGTGGCGCAACGTTT
>JAEEGG010009063.1_pt1 | contig 22400 bp, 21 predicted proteins | sample 9134161 | NCBI WGS metagenome assembly JAEEGG01 (sample SAMN16246543, study PRJNA631951) | gut metagenome | biome: gut microbiome; feature: rumen; material: CR-attached | host: Bos | place: Iran: Karaj | collected 2018-10
CTGGTACCGCGGTAAGCGTAATTGCGGTTGCCGCCACCATCATGGATAATCTGCACGTTACGCAGCGTGACACCCTCAATGTTGTTGCCAGCCAAGCCCACAATGCTCGCCGGCGACAAGTTGCGCGGATTGTCCTCAATGGGACCTTCGTACATATAGCCACTGTCGGCCTTATGCGCCACCACTTCGAAGGTAGAGTTCTGGATGGTCACATTGCGCAGCGACGCCCGCTTGTTGCGACGGTCGCCAATACGCAAGTAGATGGCGTTGCCTGTGTTGGCGCTGTAGAGACTGTCAACCAGCACATTATCAACGATACCACCATCCACCGAAGCGATAGTGAACGCCGAGCGGTAAGTGTCATACACTTGGTTATTGATAATCTTGATATTCTTGAAGCCACCCACGCCCATCGTGCCGAACTTGATGCCGTTGGCGCTCGAGCGGGCCACGCAGTTGCGCACTTCCACATTCTGGCATAGCTTGCTGGCATCGTGCGACTTGAGGCAGATGGCGTCGTCGGAGGCATCCACGTAGCAGTTCTGCACCAGCACATGGTTGCAGTCCACCACATCAATACCATCATTGTTCCAATAGTTTTTACTATCCACCGACACATTCTGTATCAGCAAGTTATCGCATTGGTCAAAATGCAGTGTCCACATCGCCGAGTTCTTGGCAATGATGCCATCGACGGTCACATCGGAGCACTCACGGAAATAGAAAAGGTTGGGGCGACGTGAAGCGCGGTCGTACCGCATGTTGTTATAGTCGTCGGTAATATAGCCCAAATATATCTGTTGCTGACGATTAAGGGCGGTTTGGCGACCTTGTCCGTCAACAACGCCCTGCCCTGTCACCTTAATATTATGTTGCTTGTACGCCATGATGAGGCCCATATCCATACGACCTTCGCAATAGTCGTAATCGTAGGGGTTGGTCGAGCCCACCAGAATAGCGCCTTCCTTAAGGTGCAGTTCCACATTCGACTTGAGGTGGATGGTGCCCGTAAGGTAGCGGCCCACATAGAAGAGCAGCCGACCGCCGCCATTCTCGCTGATGTAGTCGATGGCGTGCTGGATAGAACGGGTATTCACCGTCACCCCGTCCGACTTGATGCCGAACATCGAAGCACGGTATTCCTTCACCTCTTCAGCCGTCGCCGACAATGTAGCCACCAACAGCAGAAGCGGTACAATTAACATTCTCAAAACCTTCATAAGAATTTATTTTAGCGTGTAACAGCTTTATTTTCAAACATTAAAAAACATCAAATGTTTTTATATAAAGAATTGCAATAATAGGAATAATAAATGATTTTTCAAACAAAAAAAGCCCGTCAACGACGAGCTAGGGCAATAAAAATCCGCACTTCACATGGGGATGAACCTCATCGCCACTATGTAAAGAGCGGAAATGGTAATTTTTGGAAGAAAATCTTACAGTTTGTTGATTTTTTTCATCAAACCGGATTTCAAATTGGCAGCCTTATTTTTGTGAATAATGCCCTTCTTTGCCAACTTGTCAATCAGAGAATTCATTGCGGGAAGCTTCTGCATAGCAGCCGATTTATCCTCAATCAATCTAATCTCTTTCAGAGAGTTACGCATTGTCTTTGCATAATATCTGTTTTCCAAACGCTTCTTGTTGTTAGCTCTGATTCTCTTTAACGCTGACTTGTGATTTGCCATTTCCTTATTTTGTTTTTTGTTACTTTATTGTTTTAAAATTGGATTGCAAAAATACAAAATTTATTATAACAGACAACAGATGAGAATTTTTTTTTCAGAAAGAAACAAAAAAATCCATTGCATCCATTATCATATCTATTAATATAGACTTTTTCAGAAATATTTAAATTCGTCCTTGCTTAAATTTATTTATAATTTAATGTAAACATTGTGTTAATTTTATTATATTTGCAATGAATAAATTCATTCTAAAGGAAACATATTGAACTTATTTTCAGATAAATAAAAAAAACATGTCTGATCAAAATCTCAATTTTATAAAAAAACACATCTACACCATACGTGGTATAAAAGTTATGCTTGATGTTGACCTTGCCGAAATTTATGGCTATCCAACTAAAGCGCTAAATCAACAAGTTAAAAACAACATCCAAAAATTTGATGACGATTTCCGATTTCAACTAACCAAAGAAGAATATCATGTTATAAAATCGATTGAACAAGACAATGAATTATTATATAACACATCAAAACATGCTGAAAATAAAAAAGATATTATTTTGAGGTCAAAAATTTTGACCTCAAAATCAGAAACCAGGGGAGGCCGACAATACCTTCCATACGCTTTTACCGAACAAGGCATCTATATGCTAATGACTGTTCTAAAAGGAGATCTCGCCACACAACAAAGTAAAGCTCTCGTACGCGCTTTTAAAGAGATGAAAGACTTGATATTCAACAACCGCATACTACCAGCCCATCATGAACTCTTACAACTTGCCCTTCAGACAGCGCAAAACAGTTCCGACATCGCTAAACTCAAATTAAACATGGTTTCAAAAAATGATTTAGCCAAAGTTGTCAACAAATTCATTGATCCTCAGGCACATTACGAGTATCTCATTCTTGATGGTGAAACTGTTGAAGCCAATCTCGCATATAGCAAAATCTATCAAACTGCCCAATATAGCGTATTTGTCATCGATAATTACATCAACCTTAAGACGTTAGCGTTACTTAAAGTTGTTGAACCACATATTACCACCACAATTTTTAGCGACAATATTGGTCATGGATTGCATCAAACAGATTTAAACGATTTTAAACAACAATATCCTCACATTCATTTGAACTTTCAACAAACTTGCGGAAAATTTCACGATCGATACATCGTTCTTGACTACAACACAAACAGCGAACGAATTTTTCATTGCGGTGCTTCTTCAAAAGATGCAGGTAAGAAAATTAACACCATCATTGAAGTTGCCGATCGACAAGTTTATCACCAAATCATTGATGACTTACACTCCAACCCTAAACTATCCTTCTAACTCCTGATTTTCACAACAGGCTTTCTCCGTGAAAGCTAAAATAGTTCTCCTTGCCGATGATAATATGGTCGATGACGGCTATATTGAAAATAGCGGCGGCATCTTTTATCTTGTTAGTCAGTTTGATATCATCGGCGCTTGGGCGCACATTGCCTGTAGGGTGGTTATGACACAAGAACAATCCCGTGGCATTGATCTCCACGGCCTTCTGCAAAATCAGCCGGATGTCCACCGTCGTATGGTCAAGTCCCCCCTTCCCTATTTTCTCTTCCGTAAGAATAGCGGCATTTTTGTTGACATAGATGGTCCAGAACTCCTCATACTTGAGATGCGCCAATCGGCCATACATCAACTCGCGAATATCTTCTGAGTTCCTGATTTTCTTGCGCGCGACCACTTTTTCAGCACGGCATCTCGCACCCAACTCAAAAGCCGCCTGCAACGTCAGAGCCTTGACCGGCCCGACGCCAGTAATCTTCGTCAGCTGTTGCAACGACATCTCCGCCAACATATTAAGTCGGTTGTCGCAACTTGCCAACAATCTTTTAGCCACATCCACCGCCGACTCGTCATGAGTGCCACTGCGAAGTAGAATGGCCACCAACTCGGCATCCGACAACGCCGACGCCCCCTTCTGCATAAACTTTTCGCGAGGACGATCCATGGCATTCCAATCGGGAATGGTCAAACGGGAAGAACCTGCTTGCTTCGGCATGGCTACAAGCACTTTTGCCGTTTCAACAAATAGGAAAGCAATATCTGGTCGAAGCCGGCCGTGATATCTACGGGCACCATATCTATCTGATAACCACCGCAGCGCAACTTCAGCAAGTGGAAGAAATCGCTGACGGCCGCCCTGTAATAGTCGCGCACATTGTTCGAGTGCAACTTCACCTCCTCGCCCGACTCCATATCGACAAACTTGTAGAGACGATTCTCCAAGGCAAAATCAAACTCCAACTGCTTGTGGTACGTGTGGAAGAGAATGACCTCGTGCTTGTTGTGGCGCAAATGCTGTAATGCTAACATCAACTCGTTCACATCCTTATCGGTCTCAAACATGTCGCTGAAAATGACCACCAATGAGCGCTTATGTATCTGCTCAGCAATGCGATGCAGCGTGTCGGTCACCATCGACTTGCGGCGCACCTCGGAAGAAATCGGCTGCAACACCTTCTCCAACTCACGGTAGAGCATCTTCTGGTGCAACTGGCCGCCACGGGCATTGGTGTGCAACTCGAGCGTGTCGGAAAAGATGCTCAACCCAACCGCATCTCTTTGATTTTTAAATATCTGCATCAACGCCGCCGCCGCATAGACCGAAAAGAATATCTTGTTTGGCGACTGCAACGTGTATTTCTCCTGCAAGGGGAAATACATCGATGAGGAATTATCCAAAATGATATGACAGCGCAAGTTGGTCTCCTCTTCAAAAGTCTTCACAAACAACTTGTCAGTCTTGGCATACAACTTCCAATCAATGTGCTTGGTCGGCTCACCTGTATTGTACTGGCGATGCTCGGCAAACTCTACCGAGAAGCCGTGCAGAGGACTCTTGTGCATGCCTGTGATAAAGCCTTCCACCACCTGCCTGGCCACAAACTCCAAATTATCATACTGCGTTATCTTCGAAAAATCAAGACTGTAAGGCATACGTTTCAATCAATTAATCAAATTCACTAAAGAGGCATCCTCAAAAGGCAAAAATACAATTTTTCATCAAAAGAAACAGAGAAATGAAAAATTTTTGTTAATTTTTATTCTTTTGAAAATGATGATGTTAGAAAAACCATCAAAAAAAACGCCCGAAAACTAAATATTTTCGGGACATTTTTTCGGAGACAATATATCATTACAGAATATTCTATAACAACTCCCACGTAGCGCCGTCCTTGGCATCCTTGATTTGGACACCGGCCTCGTGCAATTTGTTGCGGATAGCGTCAGCCACGGCCCAGTTCTTGGCGGCCTTAGCGTCCTGACGGATATCGAGAATCATGTTCATCAACTGATCGATAAGAGCTGCATTATCATTCTGTTGCAGCGCTTCTTTCATACCCAAAATTTCATGATAGAAGATATGATAATACTTTTTCAGCATATCCAAATCCTCGGCGGTCAAAGTCATTTTGCCATCATGAACAGAGTTGATGATGCGGGTGGCGTCGAACATCTCGGCAATCAGCTTGGGGCTGTTAAAGTCATCATCCATAGCTTCATAGCAACGTTTTACCCAATCTTGGATACTCTCGGAAGAGGTGGCGCCGGCTTTAAGTTTGGGCAGCAACGACTCAGCGGCGTAGAGCTTGGTCATACCCTTTTCTGCCGCTTGTAAGGCTTCGTTTGAGAAATCGACCGTGCCGCGGTAGTGTGCCTGCAGCACGAAGAAACGGATAACCATGGGCGAGTAAGCACGCTCGAGCTGCGGGTGGTTGCCCGTAAAGAACTGCTCCAGCGTGATGAAGTTGCCCAGCGACTTGCCCATCTTCTGTCCGTTGATGGTAATCATGTTGTTGTGCATCCAATACTTAACCGACTCCTTGCCATTAGCCACAGTGCTTTGACAAACCTCCGACTCGTGGTGCGGGAAGAGCAGGTCGATGCCGCCGCCGTGGATGTCGAAGTGCTCTCCCAAGTACTTGGTACTCATAGCAGTACATTCGATATGCCACCCCGGAAAACCGTCGCTCCACGGAGAGGGCCAGCGCATAATATGCTCAGGGGCAGCCTTTTTCCACAGGGCGAAGTCGGCAGGATGATGTTTCTCGTCCTGACCGTCCAGTTCGCGCGTATTTGAAATCATCTCGTCAAGCACGCGCCCCGACAGTTTGCCATAGCCGAAATCCTTGTCGAATTTGACCACGTCAAAATAGACGGAGCCGTCAGAAACGTAAGCATAGCCCTTATCCAGAATACGTTGCACCATCTCAATCTGTTCGATGATATGGCCAGAAGCGCGCGGCTCGATGGAGGGGCGCTTCACATTCAGCGCATCCATCGCATCGTGATATCTATCCATATAATACTGAGCTACTTCCATAGGTTCCAATTGCTCAATGCGGGCTTTCTTGGCAATCTTGTCCTCACCTTCGTCGGCATCATGCTCTAAATGGCCCACATCGGTAATGTTGCGCACATAGCGCACCTTATAGCCCAGATGCTGCAGGTAGCGGAACACCAAGTCGAAGGTCACCGCCGGACGGGCATGACCGAGGTGCGGGTCGCCATAGACGGTCGGACCGCAAACATACAATCCCACACGACCTTCGTGCAACGGCACAAAAGTCACTTTCTGCTTACTTAACGTATTGAAGATTACGAGATTATTTTCAATCATAATGCGATGTATTTAGTTTGTTTCAGGAGCGCAAAGATACGGAAAATTCTAGAATAAAACAGTAAAGATTATTAGGCTGTGAAGTGAGGAGTGAATAGTGAGAAGTTAAGAAGTTAAGAAACTAAGGAGTTAAGGAACTAAGATAAAAGAACAACTGTTTTCAGTTTTCAGTTCTCAGTTCTCCTCTCTCATCTCTCCTCTCTACAAAAACGAGTACTTCTCCTTTCTCAAACTCCACTGTAAACTCCTCTCCCAGCGCTTCGTTGAGGGCTCCTTCCCAAAAGTGATGGAAACTCCGCCGGCTAACGGGATAGCGCAAATTGTGGAAAGTCAGTTTCATCTCTGGGGTAAAGCTGAAAATGGAGACCTGCTGTCCTGGCTGCGATGGCAGCGTGATAGTCTGGCAGGCAGGATAAAAGAGGCCGTAATTGGTCACCATAACCATCTCGCGCTGAGGCGCGTATGTCATCAGCAGGCTAATATTCGAGAGGGCGTGATCTTCGCGCAGGCCCGTAGCGCCCACAATGGCAATGGCACCCTCGTAATGCTGGATGGCGTAGCGGATAGCCTTGTGCAAATCGCAGATTTCCACGTCCTTATCTTCCACCAACAGCGACCTGTAACGAGTTCTGTTTTCTTCCGAAATGGAGTCGAAGTCGCCGATAACCACCGACGGCTGCAGGTGCAACGCCGCCAATTTGTCAATAGCGCCGTCGCAACAGATGAGATGCTCGGCATCACGTAACAGCCGCAGCGGCAGCTCGTGTGTGGGCGTTTCGCCGTTAGCGAGAATCACAATAGGATAATCTGTCAGGATTTTCATGCTGCAAAGATAAAAAGAAACGGCGATTCGCGATTTAAAAATGCATTAAACAAAATATTTTACTCTTTATTTTTAAATATTTTTTATCTTTGTATTTTAAATTATTTAACATTATAAGATATGGAACAGATCGAAACAATACAAAATCTAATTTATGTCATTCGCGGACGACGTGTGATGCTGGACTACGACCTTGCGCGCATCTATCAAGTTGAAACAAAAGTTCTCAATCAGGCGGTTAAAAGAAATCCCAAACGATTTGAGGGTGAAGAATTCATGTTTCAACTTACAAAAGCTGAATGGAGATCCATCATCGCACAAACCCTTAACACATATCCTATTAACAATGAGGATATTCCAGAGTTGCGGTCACAATTTGTGACCGCAAAATCCATAAGAAAACAAAGATTCCAACCTTATGCATTTACTGAAATCGGCGTTTCAATGCTAAGCAGTGTGCTACGATCTGAAGTCGCCATACAAGCCAACCGGAAAATCATGCGAGCCTTCGTCGCATACCGTCATCTAGCTGAACTGCCTATTGCCGCTACCTATCTCGACTTAAGAAAGCAGATTGAAGATATCAGAAAAGAGATGAACAACATTCTCGCCGACCAAAATGACATTAATGAGAGCATTTGTGCCCAACTCGATGCAATCAGTATCGCCTTGGCTGAACTGCAATCATCTGAAAAGCCAACCCATTCTCCCTTACAGCACCATTCAATTGGATTCATACGACCTCACGAAAAAGAAGAGGAAGAAGAAAATTAGCTAAGAGATTTCGCTTCGCATGATGAATTGTGAATCCTGCATTCGTAAAATCCTTATCTTTGCCAAAAATTCCAGCATGGACGAGGACAACAAAAAATTTCTGATTGTAGGTCTGGGAAACGCCGAGAACCAATATGCCGGCACGCGCCACAATATCGGCTTTGAGGTGGTGAATGCGCTGGCTCAAAAACTGTCGGCCACCTTCCAGCAGGAGCGCTACGCCTACGTGGCACACGCCAAATACAAAGGCCGTGCGCTCACGCTCATCATGCCCACCACCTACATGAACCTCAGTGGCAACGCTGTCCGCTACTGGCTCGACAAAGAAAAAATCGCCCCCGACAGCATGCTGGTCATCTCCGATGACCTCGACCTGCCATTGGGCACACTGCGCATGAAACCCAAAGGCAGCGGCGGCTCCCACAACGGCCTCAACCATATCATCGAAACACTGGGGCACAGCAACTTCCCGCGCCTACGCTTCGGCATCGGCCACGACTTTGCACAAGGCTACCAAGTGGACTTCGTCCTCGGCAAGTTCTCATCCGAAGAGCTGAAAACCATCGAGCCTGCCATCACCAAAGCAGTCCAAGGGATTATCTCATTCACAACCATTGGCCTGAGCCGCACCATGAACGACATAAACTCGTGGAAACTGCCTCCCACCGAAACAGAAACGGAACAGCCGAAAGACAAAACAGAATAAAAAAAAGGGACGCCAAATGGTATCCCTTTTTTTTTGTTGCAATTTAGAAGACGGAGAACAAAGAATAAAGAACAAAGAATAAAGAACAAAGTTCAAAATTCAGAATTGTAAATTATCAATTGTCAATTAGTGTTTGTGGCCGCAGTTGTGCGAACAGCCGCCTTCGTGGCCGCCACAGCCGTGACCGCAATCCGAAATCTGACCATCCATGAACTGCTTTACCAGCTCGTCGATATTGCCAGAGCAGCCTCTAATGACGGTAATATGTTGTTCCTGAAGCACTTCCTTGGCGCCGTCGCCCATATTGCCCGCCAGCATGACGGTCACACCCATCTCTGCCAACTTGGAGGCGATATCCGACTGGCAACCACAACCATCGGGAGAAGCAACTTCGGTGCGGTTCACCACCTTGCGGTGCGAGTCAACCTCAAAAACGGTGTAATGGTCGCAGTGGCCAAAGTGGTCATCCACGTTGTTATCCTTGGTTGGCACCGCAATCTTCATCGTTTCGGGTTTGCGGTTCTCCTTAATCTGCTGCAAACGTTGGCGCATGCTGTTGGCCAAGTTGGTGAAGACCTCCTTAACGCTCTCGGGCGCCGTCGCAAGCAGGTTGGCGCCATTCTCGGCAGCCGTGCCCACATCCTTAATCAACGGAATCTGCGCCAGCAAATCTGTGCTAAACTCTTCAGCCAAGGCCTGTCCACCACCCTCACCAAAGAGGAAATATTTCTCTTCAGGATGGTTCTGCGGCGTGAACCACGACATATTCTCCACTACACCAATCAACGGCACATTCATCATCCGCGGCGAGAACATCTCGGCACCACGACGGGCATCGTTCACGGCAATCACCTGAGGGGTGGTCACCACAATGGCGCCATCAATCTCAAACTGCTGAATAGCAGAGATTTGTATATCGCCCGTGCCCGGAGGGAAGTCGATAATCATATAGTCTATCTCGCCCCACATCGTGTTGGTGATGAGTTGCGACATGGCACCTGCCGCCAGCGGTCCGCGCCAGATGACAGCACTCTGCGTATCAATCATAAAGCCAATGGAGTTGATTTTGACACCATATTTCTCAAACGGCACCATCATCTCCTGACCGTCAATCTGCACCGCCTTGATCATCTCGTGCGTGATGCCAAACATGGCCGGCATCGACGGACCATAAATGTCGGCATCCACCAACGCCGTCTTGTAACCCTGATTGGCCAAAGCAATGGCCATGTTAGCGGCCACAGTCGATTTACCTACGCCGCCCTTGCCGGAAGCAACAACAATGATGTTCTTCACACTATCTAAAATCTTCTTGTCAAAAAACATAACGTATTATTTTTAGTTAAGGTTAGTATGTATTATTTCATTTTAAAATATAGCGCACACAATGAAACGCCATGCCTCTGCATGAACGTGATGTTGTTGGCTGAAACAATGTGAAAATCGCCTCTACTTGAACAATCCGAACAACTCGGCGTTGACCTTCTCAATCACTTCTCCAAAATCTTCAGCGCGTTCGGCAAACTTCAGCGTGTTGACATCAATAATCAACAACTTGCCAGCCTTGTAGTTGGAGATCCACTCCTCGTAGCGCTCGTTCAGATTCTGCAGGTAGTCGATGCGGATAGAGTTCTCATACTCACGACCGCGCTTCTGGATTTGCGACACTAATGTGGAAGTATCTGCACGCAGATATATCAGCAAATCAGGCGCTTGCAAAAATTGCGCCATCAGTTCAAACAGAGAGGCATAATTCTCAAAGTCGCGGGTCGGCATATAGCCCATGGCATGCAGGTTGGGCGCGAAAATGTAGGCATCCTCATAGATGGTTCTGTCTTGGATGATGTCTTTCTTCTTCTGACGAATCTCTATCACCTGACGGAAACGGCTGTTTAAGAAATAGACCTGCAAGTTGAACGACCAACGTTGCATGTCTTCATAAAAACTGGCCAAATAGGGGTTGTTAACTACACTCTCGAACATGGGCTCCCAACCGAAGTGTTTGGCCAACATACCTGTCAGCGTGGTCTTTCCGGAACCAATATTGCCTGCGACTGCTATATGCATAATAAATGACGGTTAAAGGTTAAAGACCTTGAGGGTCTTTTTTTAATGGTTTTTGAAGGGGCAAAGTTACACGATTTTTTTTCAACAAACAATAAGCGAATAATTATTTTCAATAAAAAATGGAATAATTCTTACTTTTGCATCACTTTTTGCGAAGCATGAATAAACAGATCCTGCGGCTCACGCTGCCCAACATCATCACCAATATCACCGTACCGCTGCTGGGCATGGTCGATTTGGCCATTGTAGGCCACATTGGCGACGCCACCCACATCGGTGCTATCGCGCTGGGCACCACCATCTTCAACCTGATATACTGGAATTTCGGCTTCCTGCGCATGGGCACCAGCGGACTTACCGCCCAGGCCTACGGCGCCAACAACACCGATGAGACGCTCCGTATCCTCGTGCGCGGCATCACCATCGCCCTCAGCGCCGCTCTGCTACTGCTTGTGCTGCAAGTGCCCATAGCCCAACTGGCACGACGCCTCATCAACCGAAGCCCCCAGCTTATCGCACTCACACTCACCTACTTCTACGTACGCATCTGGGCGGCACCCGCCACCTTAGGACTCTACGTACTCAAAGGCTGGTTTATCGGCATGCAGGACTCGCGCACGCCTATGATCATCGCCATCCTGCTCAATATCGTCAATATCCTCTTTAGCCTGCTGTTTGTCATGGTCTTCCACATGGACATCGCCGGCGTAGCGCTCGGCACCGTGCTGGCGCAATACTACGGCCTGCTGATGGCCATCGGCTGCTGGCTATACAAATATGGACATCTACGCCAACATATCCACATCAAGGAGAGTCTGCGGTGGAACGATATGAAGCGCTTTTTCCACCTCAACAGCGACATCTTCCTGCGCACACTCTGCCTCGTGGCCGTCTTCTCCTTTATACCCTTCATCTCCTACCACATGGGCGATGACATCCTGGCGGCCAACACGCTACTGATGCAGTTGTTCACACTGTTCTCGTACATCATGGACGGCTTTGCATACGCCGGAGAGGCATTGGTGGGCCGCTTCATCGGAGCCGAAGACGAGCCTTCATTACGCAAGGTGATTCGCTATCTGGTCTATTGGGGATGCGGCTTAACGTTCCTATTCACCGTGCTTTACATCTTCTATGGCGAATGGATATTACGATTGTTTACCGATAAAAGCGAAGTGGTGGCCACCGCTATGAGCTACATGCGGTGGACTGCAGCCGTGCCCGTGGCAGGCTTTGCAGCCTTTCTGTTCGACGGCATCTATATCGGTGCTACCGCCTCCAAAGCCATGCGCAACATCATGTTCATCGCCACGGCTGTCTTTTTCGGCGGCTACTACCTGCTGTCTCCCGTACTGGGCAATGACGGCCTCTGGATAGCCTTCCTGCTGTTCCTGATTTTCCGCGGTGCCTTGATGTGGATCGCCTGCCACCGCGTTATTACCACTAAATCTTCACATTGACGGGCTTGCCAGCCAGCCATGCCTTTACATTGTCGTTGACAATACCTATGCGAATGTCGAACGCTTCCCTTGTAGCGTAGCCGACATGCGGAACTACCACACAATTAGGCGCTTGCAACAGCGGATGATTCGTGGCCAACGGAGGTTCTTTCTCGAACACATCGATGCCCGCACCAGCCAACTTGCCTTCGTTCAAAGCCTTGGCCAGTGCATCCATATCCACCACATTGCCGCGCGCCGTGTTAATCAGCACAGCCGTAGGCTTGCATAAGGCCAACTTCTCGGCTGAGATAAGATGGTGTGTCTCAGGCGTTAGCGGCACATGTAGCGAGATGATGTCCGACGTGCGCATCAGCGTGTCCAAGTCCACGTAGGGAATGCCGTTCTCCTTCATCACAGCGCGCTCGCTGCGGCTCCACACTTGCACACGGCAGCCCAACGCCTTCAGCAGCAGCGCAGTATGACAGCCTATAGCGCCCGTACCGACAATGCCGACTGTCTTGCCAGCCAGCTCGCGCCCCAGGAAATTGTTGCGCGTGCCACCCTGACGAGTAGCAGCATCCAACACGGTCAAGCGGCGGTACACATCCAGCATCAGACCGATGGCCAGTTCGGCCACCGCCACCGTGGCATAGCCAGAGGCGTTGCACACGCAGATATGGTGCTCACGACAGTAATCGGTATCGATATGGTCGATGCCAGTGAAGGCCACCGACAGCATTTTCAGTTTCGGACAAGCCGACAGCACCTCGCGAGGCAGCCGGATGTTGGAGATGATGACAATATCGGCATCGCGCATGCGCTCGGTCAATGTGGCCGCGTCTTCCTTGCGGTCGCCATACCACACAAACTCGTGCCCCATAGCGACATATTGACTCTTAAACTCTTCCGATTGGGCCTGGCTGATGCCAATCGGCTCCACACAAACTATTCTCATCGCCCCTCCTACTCTTTCTTTGCCGACATGGAATGTAAGATCAGGTATGCGCACAGGGCCACATACATCACGATAGCGCAGATGCCAGCCCACGGCGACTGAACATACGATGCAGGCATAGCTAAGTTAACGCCCGTAGAGGCCAGGATAGCGCTGATAACGCCGAAGATGGCAGCACCTGCCAGCAGACCGGAAGCCAACAGCGTACCTTTATCCTTACGCATCTTATTCACTTCGGGATCTTTGCTTCTCGAGCCTACGTACCAAGCAATGGCACCACCCACGAGCAAAGGTATATTCAGTTGCAACGGAATAAACATACCGAGCGAGAAGGCCAAAGCGGGAATGCCAATCATATCAAGCAGTAAGGCGATAATGGCACCCACAATGTAGAGAATCCACGGGGCGCCCTGTCCCGACATGAGCGGCTCTACGATGGCAGCCATGGCGTTGGCCTGCGGAGCCACCAAACCACCGTTGTTAGCATCATAACCGTATGTGTTTGACAACAGGATAATTACAGCGCCAACCGTCAATGCCGACACCAGCGTGCCAACAAACTTGAAGGCCTGCTGTTTGTAGGGAGACGAGCCAATCCAGTAACCGATTTTCAAGTCGGTGATGAAGCCGCCTGCCATGGCTAAGGCCGAGCAAACAATGCCACCCACGATGAGTGCGGTGACCATACCGGCCGTGCCTTTCAAACCAACAGCTGCTAAGATAAACGAGGAAAGAATCAGCGTCATCATGGTCATACCCGACACAGGGTTGCTGCCCACCGTGGCGATAGCCGTGGCAGCCACTGTGGTAAACAAGAAGGCGAAGATGAAGACAATGAGCAATCCCACAATCACTTGCGTAAGGTTCATCTGTAAGCCGCCGAAAGCGAAGAAGATGCCCATCACAGCCAGCAAGCCGAGGAAACCGAAGAGGATAATCTTCATCGAGATATCGCGTTGAGTACGGAGCACCTGCTGTTGTGCCGTACCAGCTGCACCTTTATTGCTCTTGAAGATAGTGCCCATCGAGGTCTTGATAACACCAGCCGACTTGATGACGCCTAAAATACCGGCCATAGCGATGCCGCCAATGCCTATCAGACGGGCATAGCCTTTGTAAATCAAGTCGGGGTCCATCGTGCTCATCAGGGTACCGTCAGCGGTCACGCCGTAAGCGCCCAACAGCGGGATAATCACCCACCACGAGAGGAAAGAACCAGCGCAGATGATAGTGGCGTATTTCAGGCCAATCAGATAGCCCGTACCCAACAGGATGCCCGTGCCACTCAAATTGAAGACAAACTTATGGTTCATCGCCAACCTTTCTCCCCAAGTGGTCATACGTGTCGAGATGGTCTCTGACCAGAATTGGAATGTGGTCATGAAGAAATCGTACAAACCACCAATCAAACCACTGACTAATAACAGTTTAAGCTGGCTTCCGCCCTTAGCTCCCGACACCAGAATTTCGGTTGTGGCGGTTGCTTCAGGGAAGGGATATTTGCCGTGCATATCCGACACGAAATATTTTCTGAAAGGAATCAAGAAAAGGATGCCTAAGAAGCCACCGAACAGCGAAGCCAAGAATATCTGGAAGAAGTTGACATTCAGCTCCATACCAGGGTTATTCTCTTGGATGATATAGATGGCGGGCAGGGTAAAGATGGCGCCGGCCACAATGACGCCCGAGCTGGCACCAATCGACTGTATCAGCACATTCTCCGAAAGAGCGCCTTTACGTCTGGCAATCGTCGAGGCACCCACGGCGATGATGGCGATGGGGATGGCGGCCTCAAACACCTGTCCGAACTTCAAGCCGGCGTAGGCGGTTGCTGCCGAAAAGATGATGGCCATGAGGATACCCCAGACAATCGTCCATGCGTTCAGTTCGGGATATTTCTTTTCGCCCAAAAGGATGGGCTTGTACTCCTCACCCTCTTTCAATTCACGGTAGGCGTTTTCGGGCATTTTGATTTCGGGCTGCTCCTGCTCCACTTGTGTTTTCTCTAGTTCTTCCATAATTATCAGGATTTTAGTTTTTTGAAAATGAAAGCACAAAAATAAGACAAAAAAGTAAGAAGCGAAAAATTTTGGCATAAAAAAACAGGGTAATCTTGCGATTACCCTGTTGGAAATATCTTTTAAATAAGACTTATGCGCCTAACTGCTGACGGAAGAAACCTGTGCAGACAAGGCCTTTTTCTACTGAATTCAGGAAGTCTTTTACCGACATTTTGCTGTCGTCGATGAAATCCTGATCCATCAAAGTGTTTTCCTTGAGGAACTTGTTCAGACGGCCTTGAGCAATGTTGTTGATCATGGCGTCTTGCAAAGTTTTAGCTTTTTCCTCAGCGGCGGTAACTTTGATTTCGCGAGCCTTGGCAGCTTCTTCTTCGGTCAACCAACCCTTGGTGATGTTGGAAGCGATGTGATCATCGGAATCCACGAGGTTGGGGTTGATGTTGGCTTTCTTCAAAGCAACTTCAACAGCCTTTTGAATCAGCTCGTCTCTGGTCTTTTCCTTAGCAATAGCCAGCTCGTGATCCTTGGTTTCTTGAGAGATGCAAGAAGCATCAACAGCCATAGGATTCATAGCGGCAATCTGCATTGCTACGCTGTGAGCAGCTTCTTCAACTTTCTCGCCCTTCATGTTGAAACCAGCGATAACGGCCAGTTTGTTGCCCATGTGGTTGTAAGCAGCCACACAGTCACCTTTAATTACATTGTAAGCGGGAAGTTCCACTTTCTCACCAGTTTTACCGGTCAGCAGAGTGATGTGCTCTTCAACGGTGGTACCGTCAATGACCATCTTCAGGAGGTCTTCTCTGGTCTCGATACCGTTCTTCATGGCAGCGTCGATCAAATTGTCGGCGAAAGCAACGAACTCACCATTCTTGGCAACGAAGTCGGTTTCGCAGCTAACCACTACAACAGCGGCGAAAGTCTTATCAGCATTGGTTTTGGCAATGGCGCGACCTTCGTTCGAAGCGCGGTCGGCACGTTTGGCAGCCACTTTCTGTCCTTTGGTTCTAAGGATGTCGATAGCTTTGTCAAAATCGCCGTCAGCTTCTACGAGGGCGTGTTTGCAGTCCATCAAACCAACGCCAGTCATTTGTCTGAGTTTATTTACATCAGCAGCAGTAATAGCCATATCTTGATATTTTTTTATGTTAATAACTGAATGAATTATTTTGAACTAGCTGCTTTGGCGGGAGCCTTCTTAACAGTGGTTCTTTTGCGTTTGGGTTTGTCTTCGCTGTTTTCTTCTTCTACCACATTTTTAACTTTCTTGATGGTAGTTTTTTCAGCTTCGGGAGCGGGTTCTTCCTCTTCCTCTACTTCGGTAGCAGCAGGAGCAGCAACTTCTTCAACTTCCTCTACTTCTTCTTCCACTTTGTCTTTGTTCAGAGCTCTTTCAGCCAGGCCTTCTTTGATGGCCTCGCAGATAGCCTTCACGATAACGGAGATAGATTTCGAAGCATCGTCATTAGCGGGGATGGGGAAATCGATCAGGTTGGGGTTCGAGTTGGTGTCCACAATAGCGAAAGTGGGGATGCTCAGACGACGTGCCTCAGCAACGGCGATGTGCTCTTTCAAGATATCCACTACAAATACGGCGGCGGGGAGCTTCGACAGGTCGGCGATAGAACCGAGGTTCTTCTCCAGTTTGGCTCTCTCACGTTGGATTTGCAGTTTCTCTCTCTTGGAGATGGCGTTGAATTGAGGACCGTTCATCAGGCGGTCGATATCGCTCATTTTCTTCACAGCCTTTCTGATGGTGTAGAAGTTGGTCAGCATACCGCCAGGCCAACGTTCGGTCACGTAAGGCATATTCACTTGTTTTACCAGTTCGGCTACGGTTTCCTTAGCCTGCTTTTTGGTGGCAACAAACAAGATTTTTCTGTCTGATTTGGCGATTTGTTTGGCAGCAGCGCAAGCCTCTTCCAACTTGTCGGCAGTTTTGTACAAATCGATGATGTGGATACCGTTTTTCTCCATAAAGATGTAAGGAGCCATTGCGGGATTCCATTTTCTTCTGAGGTGTCCGAAGTGACAACCAGCGTCTAATAATTCTTCAAAAGTTACTTTTGCCATTTTTTTTATTTGTTTACATTCATTAAAATCAATTGCTGGGTAGTCCGGACCCAGGCCCGAAGTCTCAGCAATTTCGATACTAAACTTCTTTTAACGTTTACTGAACTGGAATCTCTTACGAGCTTTCGGTTGTCCGGGTTTCTTACGCTCAACCATACGCGGGTCACGACGCAGCAAACCTTTCGACTTCAGTGCGGGGCGGATTTCGGGGTTGATTTCCACGAGGGCTCTGGCGATAGCCAGACGCAATGCCTCGGCCTGACCTGCCATGCCACCGCCATCCAGGTTAACTTTGAGGTCGTATTGACCTTCAACTTCTGCAATCTGGAGAGGTTGTACTACAACATATTGTAATGTTGCCAACGGAAAATACTCTTTATAATCACGGTTGTTGATTATAATTTGACCACTGCCTTTTTTCATATAAAGTCTGGCAACAGCGGTCTTTCTTCTACCTAACGTATTTATTACTTCCATTTTTGTTATTTGATTTCGTTGATGTTAATTAATTTCGGCTGCTGACCTTCGTGCGGATGAGTAGGACCAGCATAAACATGTAAGTTTCTGTAGAGTTGATCTCCCAGTCTGTTCTTGGGGAGCATGCCTCTTACTGCATGTTCTACAATGGCGATGGGGTTCTTTTTCAAAACCTCTTTGGGAGTGGCAAAACGCTGACCACCGGGATAACCAGTGTGACGAACATATTGTTTTTCAGTCAACTTGTTGCCAGTGAATCTTACTTTGTCTGCATTGATGATGACTACGTTGTCGCCGCAATCGAAATGAGGAGTGTAGTAAGTTTTGGTCTTGCCTCTTAAAATACGAGCTACGACAGTTGCCAGACGGCCAACCACTTCGTTTTCCGCATCAATCAACACCCATTCTTTTTTAACGATCTTCTCGTTAGCAGAAATTGTCTTGTAACTTAATGTGTTCATTTTTAACTTTTTCTTTTACAGAAACAGGCGTTCACCCACCCGCTTCTCATGATTCAACTTTCAAATTTTAAGAAAGATAATAATCGGTTTTTGGGGCTGCAAAATTACAATATTATTTCATATAATCAACACCTTAGATGATTTTTTTGATTTTTTTTGAAACCCGACGCTCCCATCAACGGGAAACGGCTTATTAACAGCCAAATAGAGGACACCGCAAGTGGTGGAAGTTCAGAATTCAGAATTCAGAATTCAGAATTCAAAGAACAAATTCAAAGGGATTCCTTCGACAGTGTTTTCGGCAAGCTCAACCACCGCCTCGGAATGACACCAACAACTCAACAACACTTAACTCCTTAGTTCCTTAACTTCTCACTATTCACTCCTCACTTCCTAGTTTTCAGTTTTCAGTTTTCAATTTTCAGTTTTCTCATTTCTCACTCAAACAAAACAAAACGAGACCACCTCTTCAGGTAGCCTCGCAATGGGTTTCATGAAAAAAAACATATTATTTTCTACCCATGCTTTCGTCAGAAACGGTCAATCTCTTACGACCCTTGGCACGACGTGCGGCCAGTACGCGACGGCCGTTAGCGGTTGACATGCGTTCTCTAAAACCGTGTTTGTTTTTGCGTCTCCTGTTGGAGGGTTGATAAGTCCTTTTCATTATATTTCCTATTTATTTTAACCTCTAAAAATCAGGCTGCAAAAATACAACATTTTTTTATTCGCACAACATCTTGAAGATTTTTTTTGAAAATAAATGAACGGGATGAGTGTATTTGGTTGATATAGAGCGCGATAGAATGATTGGAAAGTTAAGAAGTTAAGAAACTAAGGAGTGAAGAGTGAGAAGTGAGGGGGTATAAACTCTCCGTTCTCCGTTCTCCTCTCTCCTCTCTCCTCTCTCAATTTTCAGTTTTCAATTTTCAGTTTATTCTTATATTTGCAAATCCAAAACGAAATTACAATTTAAAATATAAAGACTATGGCAAAAGTATTAATCATTGGAGCCGGCGGCGTTGGTTCCGTTGTGGCGCACAAATGCGCATCCGTACCCGAAGTGTTCACCGAAATCATGCTGGCAAGCCGCACCAAAGCAAAATGCGACAAGATTGCCGCTGCCATCGGTGGCAACCGCATCCAAACCGCCCAAGTGGATGCCGACAACGTACAGGAAACCATTGCTTTAATAGAACAATATAAACCCGACCTGCTCATCAACGTGGCACTCCCCTACCAGGACCTGCCGCTCATGGACGCCTGTCTGGCTACCCGCACCAACTACATGGACACCGCCAACTACGAGCCCAAGGATGTGGCCAAGTTTGAGTACAAATGGCAATGGGCCTATCAGGACCGCTTCAAAGAAGCTGGCATCCTCGCCCTGTTAGGCTGCGGCTTCGACCCCGGCGTAACCAGCGTCTATACGGCCTATGCTGCCAAGCATTACTTCGACGAGATCCACTACCTCGACATCGTGGACTGCAACGCTGGTGACCATGGCAAGGCTTTCGCCACTAACTTCAACCCTGAAATCAACATCCGCGAAATCACCCAACGTGGCAAATACTGGGAAAACGGACAATGGATAGAAATCGACCCGATGTCGATCCACAAACCCGTCAACTATCCCAACATCGGCGACCGCGAGTCGTACCTGCTCTACCATGAAGAGCTGGAATCGCTCGTAAAGAGCTACCCCAGCATCAAGCGCGCCCGCTTCTGGATGACCTTCGGACAGAAATACATCACCGTGCTGAACGTGCTGCAAGAAGTCGGCCTCACCAGCATCAAGCCCATCAACTACGAAGGCAAGGAAATCGTGCCTCTGCAGTTCCTTAAGGCCGTGCTGCCCGAGCCATCATCATTAGGCGAAGGCTACAAGGGACAGACCTCCATCGGCTGCCAGATTAAAGGTATCAAAGACGGCAAAGAACGCACCTACTATGTATGGAACAACTGCGACCACGCCGCCTGCTACAAGGAAATCGGCGCACAAGCTGTATCCTACACCACCGGCGTACCCGCCATGCTGGGCGCCAAGATGATACTGACCGGCAAATGGTCCGGCACCGGCGTCTTCAACATCGAGCAGTTTGACCCGGATCCGTTCATGGCCGAAATCGGCAAATACGGTCTGCCGTGGAACGAACAAATCGACATGCCTCTGCCTATCGAACAATAGCATACTATAATATGGAAGATTTCTTCTACCTCGGAACCATCAGCAAGACCTTTGGTTACCAAGGACAGGTGGTCATCTATCTCGACACCGACGAACCGTGGAAATATGCAACCCTCCGCTCGGTATTTATCAACATCGGCGGAGAGTTGCTTCCCTATATGATTGAGGACATCCAGTACCGCGAGGGCAACACCGCCGTCGTCAAGTTTGCCGATGTGGGCGCCGAGGAGTGCCGCAACCTGCTCAAAGCGGAGCTCTACCTGCCCCTCAGCGAACTGCCCCCACTCACGGGCAACAAGTTCTACTTCCACGAAGTGATCGGCTTCACCGTCATCGACAAAGAACACGGCAACATTGGCACGTGCAAGGACTTTATCGACATCTCGCACCAGCCCATCATGCAAATCGAGCTGAACGACAAAGAGATACTCGTTCCCGCCATCGACGAGATCTTCGAGAAGATAGACCGCGAGAACAAGACCATCTATATCAACGCCCCCGACGGCCTGATAGACATATATCTTTCATAAATGTTTCATTTCAAACATTTTTCATTATACCACGAGCACAGCACGCTCAAAATCGGCACCGACAGCGTCCTGCTGGCGGCGGCTGTACCGCTAAAGCCCGCACACCACGTGCTGGACATCGGCTGCGGCTGTGGTATCATCGCCTACAGCTTAGCATGGCGCCTCTCGACTTACAAAGAAGAACAGCACATCACCGGCCTCGACATCGATGAAGCCTCCATTCTCGAAGCCCGACACAATCTGGAACTCTTCCCCTCCTACCAAGGACAGCATTTCCTGTTCGAGCAATGCAGCGTCCAACAGTGGGCAGTGCATCACCCTGACAGCTATGACCTTATCGTCACCAACCCACCCTACTTCGGCGACTCGCTCAAGCCCGACCGCGCCGACCGACAGCTGAGCAAGCATCGCGACAGCACACTGTCGTTCAGCGACCTGGCAAACAGTGTCTGCCAACTATTGTCAGCCGACGGCCGCTTTTTCCTCATCCTGCCACCCGAAGAGATGGCGCAATTTCACCGGGAGTTAAACAGTCGTCTTCATCGAAACTTCCTGATGGAAATCACTTCTGCCCCTGGTAAGCCTGTCAGCCGCGTTGTGGCAGGCTACAGCCGAAAGCGAGAACCCCTCATTACACAGAGTTGCACCATTCACTCTGCCAACGGCACTTTCAGCGAAGAATATAGAAGGCTTACAGGGGAGTTTTATTTATAACAAGGAAAATCAAAGAACAGAATTCAAAATTCAAAGAACAAAGAACACATCGGTCTATTGACTACTCCCTATTCCAATTGTGCATTATGCATCGTGAATTGTGAATTGTTACGCCTTTGGCAATGAAGCCTGTAGATACGGGCGTGTCACACTTTTTTCGCATTGCAGCATCTCTTGGGGCGTGCCAGCAAAGAGCAAATCGCCACCTGCCTCGCCGCCACCAGGGCCCAACTCAATGATATAATCGGCTTCCTTCATCACATCCAGACTGTGTTCGATAAGAATCATGGTATTGCCGGCATCGGTCATCTTGTGGAACAAGTGCAACAACTTGCGCACATCGTCCAAATGAAGGCCGTCGGTCGGCTCGTCGAGGATGAAAATCTCGCCACGGCGATGCAGGAAAGAGGCTAACTTCACGCGTTGCAACTCGCCACCACTCAAAGTGGTCATCGCCTGGTTGAGATGCAAATAGCCCAAACCGACATCGTAAAGTGCTTGCAACTGAGGCGTAAACGACTGGCCTTCAAAAAATTCCAGCGCTTCCTCCACCGACAGGTCCATCACCTCAGCAATATTCTTGCCTTTATATGTATATTTCAGTGTTTCAGCATTATAGCGTGTCCCATGACAGAGGTCGCACACCGTCTCGATGGATTCCATAAATGCCATATCGGAAACGATGACACCTTTGCCACCACAAGCGGGGCATGCTCCTTTTGAGTTGAATGAGAACTGCTGCACATTGGCTTTCGGCTCGCCGTGTGCGACGCCATCGTGTGCCGTGGCGAAGAGTTTGCGCACCGTATC
>JAEEGG010009065.1_pt1 | contig 22394 bp, 19 predicted proteins | sample 9134161 | NCBI WGS metagenome assembly JAEEGG01 (sample SAMN16246543, study PRJNA631951) | gut metagenome | biome: gut microbiome; feature: rumen; material: CR-attached | host: Bos | place: Iran: Karaj | collected 2018-10
TCAGATAATTTTGCTAATATTATGATGTGAGGGTCAAAACCCTCTGCATATTTTAACAAATTAACTCCGGGAGAGAGACATGTTTCACAATGGCAGAAAAACCATCGGCGTATTTGCCGAGAAAATGTCAAGTGAAGTTCAGCATAAGGTTTGCGACGGCATCATCCGTGAAGCTATGGCGAATGGGTATAACGTTGCCCTTTTTTCGTCTCAAGGCAGCTACGGTCAGAGCCATCTTTTTTGTGTTGGCGACATGCAGATCTTTCAGCTTCCTCCTTACGAGGATCTGTCGGGAGCCATCCTGATTCTCGATACCATGGATCAAAAGGAAAACATCCAAAAGGTAATCAATATCGTCAAGAACCGCTGTCGTTGTCCCATTGTCAGCATCCGAATGACCATCCCCGGCATTCCGACCGTACTGGTTGATAACCTCACCTGTATGGAAAACGTCATCCGTCACGTCATCGAGGATCACAAGGCAAAGCATATCTGCTTTATGACGGGACCCAAGGATCATTTTGATGCCATTGAGCGCCTCAACAGCTTTAAAGACCTCATGGAGGAATACCGGCTTCCCATCAAGGAACACCAGATTTTCTATGGCGATTTCTGGACGCTCAGGGCCGCTGCTGCCTGCGATCAATTCTTAAGCAGCGATGAAAAGCCGGATGCCATCATCTGTGCAAATGACTATATGGCCGTTTCCTTGGCCAGTGAATTGATCAGACGAGGCTACCGCATTCCTGATGACGTCATCGTCGCCGGTTACGACGGATTGGATTATGGCCTTTCCTTCTCTCCCTCCATTACGACCGCAGAAGCGCCGATGGAGGAAATGGGACGGGCGAGCGTCCGCCTAATCCATGAAAAACTAACGTCGGGCATTACGCCCAAAACCGTATACTTAAAGTCCAAGCTCTGCCTCAGGGAATCCTGCGGCTGCCTGAAGGGGCATGACCTTAACCTGATGTCCATTCGCCGCAATCAATATGAAACGTTGCAACAAAACAGCCACATGAGTACGGTCTTCAGCTATATGTCCATTCAGCTGGCAGAATATACCACCATGGATGGGGTTTCGGACATTATCGGAAATTACCTAGAGAATTTTTCCGGCCTGCGCAGCTTTCTTGTCTGCCTGAACCGCGACATGGACGCTGATCACAAGATGTTCCGCTATACGAACGAAATGGACGTCCGGGTAGCTTACGTGGATGGGGAAATTCGCCCCCGTGCCAACATACCGTTCCAGAAAAAGGATCTGATCCCGCTGGAATGCGCAAGCGACGAGCCTCAGGCCTGGTATTTCCTTCCCATTCACTTTTTGGATTATTCCATGGGATATGAGGCCTTCCGTTTTCAGGAGGATCATCCGGCGGGCAAAACCAGCTTCCAATTCGACGTCATGCTCAGCAATTCCATCCATGAGACGCTGATCCATGCAAAGATGCAAAAAATGATTGGAGAGCTTCAAAGCTCCTCCCTGCATGACGCCTTGACGGGCCTGTATAACCGCGGAGCCTTCACGACCTATGGCGGTCAGATGTTTGATGCGGCCCGCGAAACAAAGCAGCCGATCTTTATCGCCGTTTTGGACATGGATAATTTAAAGCAGATCAATGACGTGTATGGCCACATTGAAGGTGATTATTCCTTAAAGCGAGTTGCCACTGCCATCTCCAAATGCTGCAAGGATCAGTATATTTTCGCCAGAACAGGCGGCGATGAGTATTACGTGATTGGCCAGGAGGAGGCAGAGGAAACCATCGAAGCCTGTCTAAAGGCCTTTGATGCGGAGCTTGACGCCTTCAATGCGACAAAGCAAAAGGACTACGAGATCCACGCAAGCCATGGCTACTATTACGACGTTCCAAACGCAAACGACACCCTGGATGACTTTGTCAAGGTGGCCGACCGCTTCATGTATCACAATAAACTAGAGAACAAAAAGCGCCGCGGAGAACTCCTTCGCTAGTGAAAAAAAATAAAAAGCGTACCGCTTCCTCCGGGAAACGATACGCTTTCTTTACGTAATCCTATTCTTTATGTAATCCTTTTCTTTATTCCATCAAAATGAAATCCTGATATTCCTGCCATACGCAGCATACCCAGGTCTTGCCCTGATTCAGAACGATCTCATTGCCTTCCTCGTCATACAGGTAATCTGCGCTGGTATCGCTATTTTTCTTCCAGGTTCCGTGAATCATCCTGCCGTTGGTAAAAACATAGCACTCACCCTCGCCATGTACGCGGAAGGCCAAGTAGTCTAACTTCGGCTGGTCTGGGGTTCTCTCCTCACCATGACAAATCTTGAGAACGACGTTGGTGACGCCCATCTTTTTATTGTTCATGCCATCCACCATGAGCTCGCCAAACTGGTAACGGTAGTAGAGATGGTGATCCTTATCGTATTCGAAGTGCGGATTCATGTTGGCGAAATTGCCGTATCCGCCGTTGTTTTTTAGCTTGCCTCCTGGCCAGATCTTCGTCACGCTCGGGGCATTCGGATAGGTTGCCAGCGCATCGTTTGCAAACAAAAAACCCTGCTCAAAGCTCTCGCGATGCTCCGTCGCATATTCCTTCGCCTCAATGGTCTCCTTGAGCTTCGTGACGTCAAAATAGTCCGTATATCCCTTTCCCGCATCAGGAATGATCGTCTCGTTTGCAAAGAAGACGTCCTTCACGCCGTCAATGACGCCTGCCGTAGGAGCACTGATGGCATCCACGCGGTCCGTGTTCACCAGCTCCTCCGTACCCATCCTGATCAGCCCGTCATGAATGAAGATGGAATCCGTCGACATGGCCTGATAGATAAAGTAGTCTCGCGCGGAAACGGCAGGGCCTAGCTTGTCAAGGCTGTCGTAATCCTCAAAAACTCCCATCAGGGCCGTAATTCTTCCCTCCACGGGCGCTTCGTAGATAATGCTGGCCTTAGAAATGCCATACAGCTTTAACCTGGGAGAATTATTTGCCGAGCCTGCGCGATATCCGTTGGGGAACATGACGGCAATGCTTCTGCGGTTCACGATCTCAAGGTCCTTCCACTCGCCCGTCAGGTAGCTTTGCAGCTCCTGAGGCAGCTCCTCCTCTTCTTCCTCGACAGGCTTCTTCGTGGTTTGCGGCTTTGGCTTTTTCTCCCCGCTCAGCTCCGAATACTCCTCCGTTTCAGGGGGCGTAGGCTCCTGCCCGTCCTCAACTACAAGGATGACCTTATCCCTGGATACACGTTCGATAATGGGATTCGTCTCACCGCCCTCGGGAAGCTCCGTCCAGTCCTTTTCCAGCGCATATCGAATCTCCTCCGAAGGTTCCTCGGAAGTCTCCTTGGTGGCTTCCGTAGATTCCTCCTGAGAGGACGATTCCTGTGAGGCTTCCTCCGAGCTTGCCTCTACGCTCTCCTCCGTGCTGTCCTTATTCTTTTTATTCTTTTTCTTGTTGCCATTGGCCGACCCGCTCATCTCAGCATATTCTCCCCCTTCAAGAATGGGAGAATCCTCCGGTAATATACTGCATCCCGAAAGAGCTAAGACCAGAATCACCACCAACAGCATGATGAGCTTTTTCATCGATGGCTTATCCTCTTTTCCATTGAAAAAACAGCGCATAGTAACACATCATATATACATTATCACCAAACTGGCAAAATTGTCAAATTTTCTCTCTTTTTTCTTCCTTGCAAATGTGAGGGAATCGTGTATACTAATATTCGGACATTTTATTTTTCGTCCAAATCGCATAATAATTTAGCTTTTTCCTTGTGTTTGATCACGAACGAAATAAATCTAGGATACCCGGAAGGAAAGGAATGGATATGAGTAGAATTGGAATCATTGGTGCCATGGAATTAGAAGTCGAAGAATTGAAGTCCCACATGACGGACATGAAGGTTACCAGCCGCGCAGGCATGGATTTCTGTGAGGGCACCTTAAACGGAGCACAGGTTGTGATCGTCCGCTCCGGCGTTGGCAAGGTCAATGCTGCCCTCTGCGTGCAGATTCTTGCCGACCTGTTTCAGGTAACCCAAATCATTAACACGGGTGTCGCAGGCTCCCTAAACAGCAAGCTGGAAATTGGAGACATTGTCATCTCCAAGGATGCCGTTCACCACGATATGGATGCGACCGCCGTAGGCTACAAGCCTGGCATCGTTCCCCAGATGGCCGAGAGCTATTTCAAGGCCGATGAGAATTTGATAGAGCTTGCGAAGAGTGTCTGCCAGAAGGTCAACCCTGACATTCACGTTCTTGTAGGGCGTGTTGCCAGCGGCGACCAGTTCATCACGGACAAGGAAGTAAAAAATCGCCTGATCGCTACGTTCCAAGCTGACTGTGTAGAAATGGAAGGAGCATCCATTGCTCATGGATGCTACCTGAATCAGATCCCCTTTGTCATTCTTCGCGCCATCTCCGACAAGGCAGACGACAGCGGCAACTATGATTATCAGATCGACTATCCCACCTTTGAAAAGGCGGCCGCCAAGCACTGCGCCCAGCTGGTAGAAAAATTGGTGGCGGATCTGGCGTTCTCCATCTGAACATAGTCATGCATAGGACGTACCTGTTTTTCGTTAGTCTTGCTTCTTCTTTTTCCGGAAGATCAGGAACTTACTAAAAAGATAATTGACGATCATAACCAGTACGGAAGAAATAAAAATCTTACAAATCCAGTAGTTCCAGTGGAAGATATTGACCGTCAGCCACATGATCACGACGTCCAATACCCAGGTGGACAGTCTAGAAGATGCAAACCCCAGAAACTCTTTGAGGATCTGGGGATTCGTGCTTTTAAACACCCATTTTCTGTTGAGAGGATAAGCGAAGCTGACACCCGCGATCCAGTTCAGCGTGTTATTCAAAAAGTTTTGGAAGGAAGAGCCCTCCACGTCCAAAAACAGCTTTCCGATCCCGGCCACGCCCCAACAGAAAAACGTTACCATAAAACCGACGATCACGTAAACGATCAGCTCCCTGTACTTGATCATCAGTTCCTTTATCTTTTCAAACATAGATCATAACTCCAATACTATATTATTCGGGAAAACTCCTTTTCCCATGCTTAGGGTACGGCAAATCAGCCCATGCCGGGAAGCACGTACCAGATCAGATAGTTTGCTGCCGCTCCGACAATGACGGTCAGTACCGCAAGAACCCAATACTTCCCCGTTTTGTAGCCGAATCTCTTAAAGAGCTTAGCCAGCTTAAATAAAATCATGCCGTATAAGAAGAAAAAGGGCAGCGCGATGATCACGAGCGCATTATACATCAGCAACGCAAAGATCAGCATTACGACCAGCGTGGAATTCCACATCTTTGCGATCTCGGACTTCGGATAGTTTTCATTGACCTCTCCGACCTCCTGATCGAACTTCGTGATCATGTTATTGGTGCTGATAAAGTTCCACATAAAGCCAACCTTCAGCTCCTTCTTATTCTGCAGCTCCTCGTCAATGTCATCGCCCCAACCGTTTGTTAATCCCATGGTATGTTCCCCTCCATTTCGTATGCTTTTACAAGCTCTGTCATTCAGACAATTGCCACCTAATCTTTCACAATACTACATCCACCATCATATTCCAGGAACGCTATCTTGTCAAATGTTTTGAATCACAACTATTTTTCAAAATGGATCGGTCTTGGACGCATTCCGTTGCCCCGCCATTCTCCCTTCCCCCTCAGGGTTATGGATTCACGACGTTTCTGTCCTCGCCCCTCAAAAAGCTTGCAATGTTGTCATAAACGCCCTGCACGCATCGGGTTCGCGCCTCGACGCTGGCCCAGGCAAGATGAGGCGTGATGATCAGCTTCGTGCTGTCCTTGATCTTCGACAGGGGATTGGACTCCCGCAGCGGCTCCTTCTCGAGTACGTCCAAGCCTGCTGCCGCAATTTCCCCGTTCACGAGCGCCTCATATAAATCCGAATTATTGACCACGGGACCGCGCGCCACGTTGATGAGATACGCCGTCTTCTTCATCTTTTTCAGCGCCGCCGCATCTATATAGTTTCGGGAAAGGTCGCTCAGCGGGCAATGCAGGGAAAGAAAATCGCTCTGTGCAAGAAGAGTGTCCTTGTCCACCTGCGGATAGTCCGTGATGGTACTTTTTCCCGTAATGGAGGTAAAAATTACCCTGCAGCCAAAGGCCGTCGCCAGCTTTGCCACGCGCCGTCCGATATTCCCCATGCCGACAATGCCCCAGGTCTTCCCCTCGAGCTCATAAAAGGGAATGTCGAAATTGGAAAACCGATCCTGCGCGGAATATGCACCCGATTTGACGTAATTGTCGTAATGCGCGAGCTTCTGCGAAAGGGTCAGCGCCAACGTAAAGGTGTGCTGCGCCACCATGCCCGTGGAATAATCCACGACGTTGCGCACCTGAATTCCCCTGGACTTGCAATAGGCCAGATCGCAGTTATCAAACCCCGTCGCCAGCTCGCAAATGAGCTTTACGTTTGGACAATTTTTCAGGGTACTCTCCCGCATGGGCGACTTATTGCAGACGATAACGTCTGCATCGCCAACGCGCTCTGCGACCTCCTGCTCCGTCACCGTATTCGCGTAGGCGGTCACCTCGCCAAGCTCCCCAAAGCAGTCCACGGAAATGTCCGTGCCCGCACTGTTTCTCTCCAAAAGTACGATTTTCATCCTTTTGTGCCTCCTATTTTTGTCATGATCTCTTTTTTGTCAAGATATCCTTTTGTCATGATCTCTTTTTGCTCAGAGGAATGGTCCTTCTAAGCTTTCCATTCAGATCCGTTACCAGCTTAACGCCTGTCTCCGTTTCCAGTATGCTCCTTCCATTTACGGAAAGCACCGCTCGCTGTCCGTCCGACTCGATTTGAAAGCGCCTGTCTCCCCATTCCTGCTCATAGGTACAAGGTGCGCCGCCATAAGCGCCCCAATAGACCTCCTCGCCCTCCATGTGAATGCCATGGCAGCGCGCCGCATATTCCAATACGGAAAGCATCGCCGGTCCATAGGCATCCTGCGCCTTTCCGTCATCAGTCAGCACCAGCGAGGGCTTTCCCGTAAACGGATCATATTGTTGCACAAACCTGCACTCCTCCCCGATGGCCTCCGCAAGCTTACGCCCGAGCACCGGAAGGAGCCAGTCATATCCATAATTTTCCAACGCACGAATTGCTCGCTGATAGGTCAGCGCCTCCGCCTGCCCGCTCCAATCATTGGTCGGAACGTTGCGAAACAGCGGATCACTTGCCGCTACGGAAGGAAGCGGCATCGGCGTCCAAAACTCCTTTGGATTTAGGAGATGTTCTTTGACAAAACGATCCGCCTGCGCCTGCGTAAGACTCCCCCAGTACATGGCACGAAGGCTGTTATGGATGAGCGTAGGCATCACGCGGTGGTTTTTGTCGCGATCCAGGCATGCTCCCCTCTCCTCGTTCCACAAATAGGTACTGATTTTTTCCCGCACGCGCCGAGCTTTTTCCGTCCACTCCTTCTCCCGCGCTTCCTTTCCGTGGATGCGGCTGATTTTTGCCAGCGTCTCGCGGCAGGAATAGGAATAGCTCATAAAATCAATGGATGCCATGGGAACCACCTCGCATCCTTGCGGCGGCGCAGGCTCCGTCCACCAATCCGGTGCATCCCCATATCGCAGGGCATGATCCTCACCCGTGTCGTACTTACACCAGGATTCGAGGCATCCGTCCCCGTCAGAGTCCCGCTCCCTCCAAAGATATGTGTCAAAGCGCTCCAACGCTACATACAAAAGGTCTAAATAGGCAGGATCCCTGCCCGTCAGATAATACACGTTCAGCGCCGGAGCCGGGAAGCAAAAGCCCTGGATCTTATTGAACTGCGGAACAATCCGGCCCTCCTTAAGCATAATGCTGCCCGGCAACCTTCCGTCCTCCCTGGCATATTCCATAAAGAGAAGCTGATTATTTAAGGCCACTTCAAGATTGCGCTTTCCGTAGGCCTCTCCGCCCATGGGCTGTGTCTCGAGCCATATCTTTTCATAGCCCCCGCCCTCCACGAGAACCGGCCGTCCTCCAAAATCCTTAATGTTTTGAAGGGACTTCTCTTCCGCCGCATTTACAAGCTTTTGCAGCAATGCATCCTCTGTCTGAAATCTAACGCTTGCATGTAGAATCACCTTAGGTTCTCCTTTGAAATCCGTTCCTTATGCACGTACCAGAAAGTACGAAAATTCCGCGCATTGCTCCATCCGTACCATGTCATGAACATACATGCCAAAATGGGCGCCCGTAAAGCCGCGGCAGTATTCGTCCGTCAAAATTTCCGTGGAATACCCGTCCCCCATCTGCGTCCATCCATCGTCGTCCATGCCAGCCTCTTTTCCAGAATCTGCCAAAGCATCCTTATCGGCCTCTTTTCCATGCCCCGCGAGTGTATCCATGCCCTCCTCCACGCGATAGAAAAAACGCACCGTCCTGCCCTCGTCGCCTATGACAGCCCGCAAGCTGACGGCCCTTCCCTTCGGTATGATGACCGCTTCCGCGGCCTCCTCGTCACTCCCCCTGTCACAGCGAAGCAGCGTCACTACCTTCTCGCCGTCATCCGTCGCAGTCACGCCAAGGAGGAAGAAATTGAGGGAGTCATACATATAACTAAGCCCTGCCATCCGCAAAAAGCTCTCCGGCTCAAAGGCCACCCTCGTCTCAGCCGTGCAGCATGCCAGCTGTTGGCGCACCGCCAACAAGGAGACGCGATGATTTGACTTCAGGTATTCCTGCCCGCGAAGGAGCAAAACGCCCCTCTTTGCATCCACCTGGGCAAATTCCTCATAGCTTCGGCGCGGCGAGGAATAGTGCGGCGACAAAACCTTTTCCGTAAAATGATCGCAGAAGCACCCTACCTTCGCTAAGCCCTCCTGCCCGTAGCCATCTCCTTCCTCCGTGTCCTTCCCAAGGAAGCTCGGCTCTTCGGCTTCCAACCTTGCAAACCTGCCGCCGCCCTTTAGGCGAAGCCATCCGTCCTTATCCCAAACCATTTTTTGGATCGCCGTCTCGCGTCCTAAGGTGCACCATTTCTGACCGCCAACGGGTCTGGAGCAAAGATGCACCAGATACCATTCCCCGTTCTGCGTCTCCACAATGTCGGCGTGTCCGCACTTTTGCAAAGCCGTCGGATCCTCCCGGTCGGAGGTAAGGATGGGATTGTCCGGAGCCGTCTCAAAGGGGCCCCATATGCTTTTCGACCGCGCCAGGGTGACACAGTGGTCGTAGCCCGTTCCACCCTCCGCCACGATAATATAATACCAGTCTCCAATATGATACATGTGCGGCCCCTCCGTGCATCGAAGCCCGGAGCCGCCATAAACCATCCTTTGCTCCCCGATGGGCGCGAAGGTCACGGGATCCACCTCCTGCACGAGAATCCCCTTAAACTTAAAGAGCATGTTCACCAAATACTTCCTGCCGTCCACGTCATGAAACAGGGAGGGATCAAAACCGATGCTGTTAAGGTAAACGGGCGCAGACCATTCCCCGCAGACATCCTCCGCAGTCACGACATAGTTATGGGTATTGTAAAACATCCCCTTCTTCGACTTTACGTCCGTATACACCAGGTAAAACCTCTTTCCGTCATGAGAAAGACAGGGTGCCCAAATGCCACCGGAGGGCGGATTTCCCGTCATGTCAAGCTGATCATATCTTCGAAGCGGCGACGGCAGCTCCTCCCAATGCTTTAGGTCTCTGGAATGAAACAGTCTTACGCCAGGCCACCATTCAAAGGTAGAGGTTGCAACGTAATAATCCTCCCCGACGCGTATAATGCTTGGATCCGGGCAAAAGCCCTTCAATATGGGATTTGTAATCATAAATACCCTCCTCGGCGGCGCACGCTATTTCCGTCCTGCCGCTATCCAATTTCATGAAATGAGCTTCTCTTCCTGTATCTTAGCATATTTTTTCCCTCTGGGAAAGTGAAACCTAACCTGTTTTTCATTGACTTCTTCCCTAAAAAAAGGATATGATAAAGGAAATTCCAGAAATCTTCCAAGGCAGATGGCCGGAAAGGAAATGTCATGATTTTTTATCCTGAAACCTATGGTGCCAAGGGTGACGGCATCACCAATGATACGCAAAGCCTGCAGCAGTGCATTGACGCCTGCCACGCAGCAGGAGGCGGAAAGGTCGTTCTTTGCGGCGGCAAGACCTACCGCTCAGGCACGCTCCTTCTTCGCTCCTTCGTGGAGCTCCACTTAGAGACGGGCGCCCTCCTAAAGGCCAGCGATTCCCTGCAGGATTTTGCCCTGTTCCAAAGCGCCCAAACGCGTCCCGAAGGCCTCAGCGTCCCAACCTACGACGATTGCACCTATGCCGGCGTACCAACGCTGTATTTCCTCTATGCCAAGGATTGTGAGTATATTTCCATTACGGGTGCAGGCTCCATCGACGGTAACGAGGAAATTTTTTACGGAACGGTGACGCCCTGGCACATTGACGGCAGCTTTTATCCCAGGGTTCCCCTGCTCTTTTTGGAGCACGTAACGCATCTGACCCTGACGGGCGTAACGCTGAAAAACAGCGCTTTTTGGACTACGCACCTGGTAGGCTGCCGCAACGTGCTCATCGACGGCATTCGCATTCTAAATAATTTAAAGCTCGCAAATTGCGACGGCATTGACCCCGATCACTGTCAGAATGTGCGCATTTGCAACTGCCACATAGAGACGGCGGATGACAGCATCGTTTTCAAAAACACCGAAAGCGCCGCAAAGTACGGCCCCTGCGAGAACATCACCGTGACAAACTGTACCATGATCTCCACCAGCGCTGCCATAAAATTTGGCACGGAGAGCACGGCTCCCTTTCGGAACGTTACCGTGCAAAACTGCACGATTTCCCGCTCCAATCGCGGCATTTCCCTCATGCTTCGGGACGGCGGCTGCATGGAAAACCTGCTCTTTTCAAACCTGATTATCGAAACCCGTGCCTTCGCCAAGCCCTATTGGTGGGGAGAGGCAGAACCCATCGCCATCACGGCAGTCAAGCGCCGCGCGGATACCTCCGTCGGGTTTGTGAAAAACGTTGTTTTCTCCAACATTCACTGCCGCGGTGAAAACGGCATTTTGCTCTACGGAGACCCCTCCGTCAACATAGAAGGGCTACTGTTCGACCGCATTTTTCTCACTTTGGAGAAAACCACGGAGCATCCCAAGGACTGTCATGACCTACGCCCCTGCTCCCTGCCAGAGCCCATCCTGCCTGGCGCGCCAGCCGCCGTCTTTGCGAGAAACGTGAAGGACGTAGCCTTCGAGCATTTCAAGGTAACGGTTTCTCAGGAGGCTCGCCCCTTCATCAAAGAGCTCTTTGACGTGGAAGACTGTGAGGACTTCCGGCTTCCAGGCTAGATGAGTCGGAAATCTTTGGGAATCTCCCGCGAATATTGCTTTTTCGAAGGTTATGGCATATAATGGCACAGAGAGGAAATGCCAAAGCTCTCATTATTTATGACATTCACGTCATAAGCAAGAATGATTTTAGAAAACGATGAGGAAAGGATAAAACTTATGAGATACAAAACACAGGGAACCTGCTCCAGCGCCATCGACGTTGAGGTAAAGGACGGCCGCATCGAGTCCGTTCAATTCATTGGCGGCTGCAACGGAAACACGCAGGGCATCAGCGCCCTGGTAAAGGGCATGATGGTTCAAGAGGCCATCGACCGCCTAAAGGGCATCAAGTGCGGCTTTAAGTCCACCTCCTGCCCCGACCAGCTTGCCAGGGCTTTAGAGCAAATGCAATAATCACCGTTGGCGTCTATTTTGGAATTTGAGGAAATTTGAGGGTCACTTTCATGAAACGAATTGTTCTGACGGGCGGCGGTACGGCAGGTCACGTAACGCCCAACCTTGCCCTGCTCCCTTCCTTGAAGGAGGCAGGCTTTGAAATTATGTATATCGGTTCCTACGAAGGCATCGAGAAAAAACTGATTGCGGATTTTGACATTCCCTATCAGGGCATCGCCACGGGAAAATTCCGCAGATATCTTGACCCCAAGAACTTTTCTGACCCCTTTCGGGTCATGAAGGGTTTTTTCGAGGCCAAAAAAATTCTCAAGGAATTCCATCCCGACGTAATTTTCTCCAAAGGCGGATTTGTCAGCGTTCCCGTCGTCAGGGCCGCTGCCTCCTTAAAAATCCCCTGCATCATCCACGAGAGCGACGTAACGCCGGGACTTGCAAATAAGCTCTGCATTCCCGTGGCAAAAAAGGTATGCTGTAACTTCCCTGAGACCCTAAAGACTCTGCCAGAAGGAAAGGCCGTCCTCACAGGCTCGCCCATCCGAAAGGAGCTGGCCGAGGGTAATGCCATCGCCGGCCTGAACCTCTGCGGCTTTACGGCAAATAAGCCCGTGATCCTTGTCATGGGTGGAAGCCTCGGTTCTGCCAACGTCAATCAGGCAGTGCGCTCGGCGCTTCCCGAGTTGTTAAAGGACTTCCAGATCGTACACCTCTGTGGCAAGGACAAGGTGGATAACCTCCTGCTGGATCAGGTCGGTTACAAGCAATTTGAATATGTCAAAGCAGAGCTCAAGGATCTGTTTGCCGCCGCAGATCTTGTGATCTCCAGAGCCGGCGCAAACGCCATCTGCGAGATTTTAGCACTGAAAAAGCCCAACATTCTGATTCCCCTTCCCGCTGAGGTAAGCCGCGGAGATCAGCTCTTAAACGCCGCCTCCTTTAAGGAGCAGGGCTTCTCCGTGGTCATCGAGGAGGATGACCTGACGACTAAGGCCCTCACGGCTGCGGTTCAGGATCTGTATCAGAATCGTCAGACCTACGTACAGACCATGTCTTCCAGCAACCAAATGGACTCCATTGCAACGATCATGGGGCTCATCAAGGAAGCCGCAGGCATGGCATAATTGCTCTCTTTCGCAAGAGACACGTACCTATGATTTGAAAATCTACCGCAGCGAATTGGCGGCGACAAGATCGGAGAACATCCTTCCATGACGAAATATAACGTAATTGACCTCTTCGCCGGTGTTGGCGGGTTAAGCTACGGCTTCGCGCATAACAATCACTTTCGGATTCTTTTTGCAAATGAATATGAAAAGGACATTGCTACGGCCTATACCTTGAACCATCCTGGCGTCAACATGATCAATGACGACATCCGAAATTTGACGGAAGAACGAATTCAAAAGGCCACGGGTGGAAAAACCATTGACGTTCTTGTCGGTGGTCCTCCCTGCCAATCCTATTCCACGCTCGGTAAACGCCAGATGGATGACAGGGCATGGCTCTTCGAGGAATACTGCAGAATTCTTTCCATCGTTAAGCCTAAGATCTTCTTATTTGAAAATGTTTCAGGACTTCTTAGCATGCAGAGTGGAAAGCTGATCGAGGTGATTAAGAAACGCTTTCGTGGGCTCGGCTATGAGGTAAAAAGTCAGCTGTTAAATGCCGTGGATTATGGCGTGCCCCAGTATCGGGAACGCGTGATTTTGGTTGGCATGCGTGAAAAGAATGTTTTCGAATATCCCGCGCCGACACATGGCGAGGAGAAAGGACTTCTCCCCTATGTGACGCTGGAGGATGCCCTATCGGATCTCCCCAAGATTCCCAGCGGCGGCAGCGCAACGAAATATACGCGAAAGCCCAAGAATGATTATCAAAGATTTATGCGAGAGAACAGTACTGCCTTAGAGGAATTTGTAGCACCCAAAAACGGCGCTCGATTGCGCGCCATCATGGAGGCTCTGCCCGACGGTGGTTCCAAGGAGGATCTTCCCGAGGAGCTTCGTCCCACCAGCGGCTACGGCAACACCTACGCCAAGATGTGGTGGAAAAAGCCCGCGCCGACCGTGACGCGGAACTTCGCGACTCCCTCTTCGTCCCGCTGCATTCATCCAAGGGACTCTCGTTCCCTGACAACCCGTGAGGGCGCAAGACTTCAGAGCTTTCCGGATGATTATAAATTCTATGGGAGCCGTTCCCGCAAGAACCTGGAGATTGGCAATGCCGTACCGCCGCTCCTTTCCATCGCACTCGCAAAGCAAGTAGAAAAAGCACTGAAATAAAAAATCCCGCCAGGCATCTGACATGCCAGGCGGGATTTCATTTTCCACTAAGCTTCCTCAGCGTACATCGCGCGGGAACCTCCAATATATTTTGCCCTGGTTCTGGCGCAGACGACGTGCGCGTCTCCAATCTCCGTGGTGCGAATCCGCACGGGAACGGCAACGTCGCGCAGGTGCATGCCAATCAGGGTATCTCCAATGTCCATGCCTGCATGCGCCTTGACATGCTCCACCGCCACGGGATCCTCGAAGGAATTATAGGCTGCCGTTGCAAAGGAGCCGCCTGCCTTGGGCTGAGGAACCACGTTCACGATCTCATAGCCATATTTTTCCGCCGCCTCACGTTCCAGAATCAGCGCACGGTTCAGGTGCTCACAACACTGCGCCACAAGAAAGACCTCGGCCTCTTCCGTTGCCTGATAGATGCCGCCAAATACCATTTCCGCAAGCTCCGGACTGGAAAACGTCCCGATGGTCGCGCCGCCCACCTCACTGGTAGAGCATCCCACCACCAAAAGATCGCCCTTCTTCAGCTTCGCTTCCTCTAACAGCTCCTTCGCCGCCTTGTAAGCCTCATCTCCCATTGCCATCATGTCATTCATGACCATACTTCCTTCCTCCCCAGTCCTTCCTAACCAAGCTGTTTCCTCTCATGTTGCCCATTCAGCCATTGACTGCACGCTTTTCGTTTCCTATGTCCCAAGTGACAGCACGACTCTTTCGTCCCTTATATCCAAGTGACAGCACGCTTTTCATTGCCTGCATTCTAAGTGACTGCATGGTTTTCTCAGTTCTTGCCTCAATTAAGCGAAGTGATTTTCCCTGACGCCGCCTTGATCAGCTTCTCCCCGTCCTTCATCCAAACCGTGAGCGCCGAAGGATTGTAGACCTTCTTCCCGTCTGCCGAATATTCCAGGCTCCGAAGCGCATTGACATAATTGCAGATCTCCAGATTGGTCGCATACCAAACGTCCTCGCATCCAGCCATCAATTTACAGAATTCCTCGATCACTCCCCAGGTGCCGTCCCGATCAAACTCATAACTATGTCCCCAGACATACATTAAGGGCATCGTGCGATGCGGCGGCGAATTCAAAAGATCCTGCCCCAATTGCATGAGCCTCGGATCGCCATGATGACAGGTGGGATGCCACTCCATAAAGTCCCCTGGAACCGGGAAATTATGCGTGCTGCTGACCGTGCGGGAATACTTAAGGCCCACCGTCCTCGCAACGCGCTTTGTCATCTCGTTATATCGGCCATAGGCATACGAAAGCCCCTGTACCAAGCCGCCCGTCAGCTCCTCCAGAGTCTTTCGATCCTCATAATACTCCGCCAAAAGCTCCTGCTCCGTCAAAAGCAAGGGATCCTCATGCTCCACGCCATGGCAGGCTACCTCATGCCCCGCATAGAGCTCCCGAAGCTCCTCACGATTTACGAACGCACCGTGATGTCCCGCGCTTCCAAGCCGTCCTGAATTTAAGTGAAACGTGCCCTTCATGCCGTACCTGTTAAAAATCTCCACCAATTGTCTGTCAAAGCACTGCCCGTCATCATAGCTAAAGGTCAGCGCCATGTGTTTTCCCTGCGGATAAGTATACTGCATCCTTTGTTCCTCCTTTTTTTTCAAGCGAGCGTCAGACTCTTCCCCCATCTACTTCCATGCCATCTACTTCCATGCCAGCCACTTCATCAGGCAGCTGCTACTCCTTGCATCAATAGACACCCAGTAGTTTCATCCCATAATATCCCATCAGAAGAACCGCCAAAAAGCAAAGCCCCGTCACCGTAAAGTACCCTAAATATTTCCCCTTTTGATCCGGCACAAGCCTGGCCACGTACTTATAGGAAATCAGGCTTGCCATGGATGCGATCAAGGTTCCCATCCCCCCAAGATTCACTCCAACAATCAGCGCCTTATAATTTTGCGAAAAGCCTGACAGCAATAGGGCCGCAGGGACGTTACTGATGACCTGACTCGAAAGAATGGCAACGGGAACCTCCCGTCCGTCCACAATGCCTGCAAGGAAATTCGCAAAGATCGGAACCCTGCCCATATTTCCAATAAAGACAAAGAACGCAATGAAGGTAAGAAGCAGGAAATAATCGACCTTTTTCAGCGTTTTCCTATCAAAGATGCCCACGCACGCCAGCGTGATCCCAAGCGTCACCTCAAACGGCAACACCTTAGCAACCGTAAGTAAACTCAACAAAAACAGAGCACCATAAAGGGACAGCAAAAAGGTCTTTTTTTTGCCTGTCACGCTGGAGCTCTCTGCCTCCTTTTGGGCAAATGCGCTGTCCAGATTTTCCTTCACGTTTTCACCAACAACCGTATTCTGACGAAGCATGCCTTCCTCAGTTATTGATTGCTTTTGAGGTTTCCCTTCATCCGACTTGTCTGCCAGCTTTCCCTTTGCGCCGCGGCGTTTGCCAACCATGACGGCCCAGATCATGAGCATGATACCCGAAAGCGCCGTCAGCGGAAGCATTAACAACAGAAAACCTCCCAGGCTGAGCCCTGCCTTGCCATATAAATATAGGTTCTGCGGATTTCCAATCGGCGTCATCATGCTTCCAAGATTCGCTCCAAGCGTCTCTAAAGCCACCACGGGAATCACGAGCCGATCCCTTACGTCCTCGCCCAAAAGCTCCAAAACGGTAAAGGTAAAGGGAACAAAGGTGATCAGTCCCACGTCATTTGTAATCAGCATGCTAAAGAAAAATGCCAGGAATACCAGTACCAGAATAACGCGTGTATTTTCCGTTCCCACCTTCCTCAGCATTCCCTGTGCGATCTTTCGAAAGAATCCGAGCCGTTGAAATCCTCCCATGACTGCCATCAGACAAAAGAGCAATCCGAGCGTTCGAAAATCCACGTAGCCAATGTATTCCGCATCTGGCGGAATCAAAAATGCTGACAGAATCGCCAAAATCGTTGCCAGCGTCAATACCATTTCATTCTTCAAAAACTGCAAAAAGCTTCTCATGATTACTACTTCCAAAATACCCTAAAGAATTTGGTCGGCAGCTGCCAACCTTTCCCTACCATAGTATCACGCTTTTTCCCGTTTGCATAGATTTTTATTCGATCACGCAAAACTCGCATAAATCCAGTGAAAAGGGAAATCCTAAGAAGAAATATCGTCTTTCTTTCGAACTTTTTATTGCATAGCAAAATGAGAGGAGTCATCCATGGAAAACCAAAAGCAAACCAAAAGCCCTTCCCCCGCCAAGGAACTTACATCCCCCAAAGGCATCTGCGTCTCTTTGAAGCTTTCGGAAAACATCTCCATCCTGCATACCCTCCTGCCCCTGGGACGCAGCTTTGACCTCATGACAAGGGATCTGCTGCTTGGTCAGACGAAGGCCTATTGGATTGGGCTGAACGGCTTCTGCGTCTCTGAATTATTGGAAAAAATGTTTGGCGCGCTGCAAGGGACGGAGGGTGCCCAGGACAACCTGCCACAACTGACAAGCCCTAGTTCTCAATGCGCGGAAGCCAGTCCTTCAACTCACAAGGCAGCTTCCCCGCATGTCTCAAATCCAAATACCTGCGCCTCCTCCCTACATGCCTATGTAGAGGCGCGCGTCGGCATTGCGCAAATCAGCTATGCCACGGAGTTCCCGTCCATCCTGGATAAGCTTACCAGCGGTAATTCCGTGCTTTTTGTGGACGGCTTTTCGGAGGCCGTCATTTTAGATACCCGCGCCTATCATTCCCGCAGTGTGGAGGAACCTGCGCTGGAAAAGATGACACGCGGCGCGAGAGACGGGTTTATCGAAATCCTTCTGACCAATGCCAATCTGATCCGCCGCAGGATTCGTTCTCCGCATCTGATTTTTGAGATGCATACCGTCGGGCAGGCCGGAAAATCTGACGTGTGCGTCGCTTATTTGGAGGATCGCTGCGATCCAAAGCTCGTGCAAAAAATCTCCAAAAAAATAGACAGTCTGAAGGTGACTGCCCTTACCATGGGCGCAAAAAGCCTTGAAGAGCTCTTAGTCAAGCGCCGTTTTTTCAATCCCCTGCCTAGCCTGCAGATGACGGAGCGTCCTGACGTTGCCGCCAGCTACCTTGCGGAGGGGTATGTTTTAATTCTGGTGGACAACACTCCCATGGTGCTGGTGCTCCCCTGCACCATCTTTCACTTCACGCAGACGGCGGAGGATTATTACAAAAATCCTCTGGTAGGCACCTATCTGCGGTTTATCCGCTTCCTGTGTATTCCCGTCGCGCTTTTGTTTCTGCCGCTGTTTCTGCTGATTACGGCATATTACCCCCAGCTGGCCCAAAGGCTTCAGCTGATCGCCACGGAGATCCCCACCAGAGGACATCTTTTCTTTTATGTTTTGGTCGTGGAATTTTTCCTCGCCATGTTCCAATACTCCGCATCCCTGAGCTCTGACCGCTTCTCCGGAGCCCTCTCCATCGTCGGCGGATTGCTGATAGGTGACATGGCTGTCAGTTTGCATTGGAGTACCTCGGAGGTTTTGTTCTACGGAGGTATCACGCTCCTTGCAACCATCTCCGTCTCCTGCGTGGAGCTGTCCGATGCGCTGAGGCTCTATCGCATGTTCCTGATCCTTTGCATCTTTTTCGGCGGCGTTCCCGGCTTTTGGGTCGGCCTAGGACTCGTATTCCTTTCGATCGTTACCACGCCGACCTTTGGCGGTTACAGCTACTTTTGGCCTCTCGTTCCATGGAATGGCAAGGCGCTCATCAATCTTCTGCTCCGCACGCCCACGGCAAAGGCCCAGCCTAGCAAGGTCTGGAATCGGTAACCTGTGAGGAATTCTGACTCCCGTATGCGCCAAGGCCCCCTCATCTGCATTACCTGCCTTGAAAATAAACGTCGATACCGTCCGCAATGCCCTTTGCGATCTTATCCTGATAATCCTCCGTGGCCATGAGCTTATCCTCCGTCTCATTGGTCATATAGCCCATCTCCACGATCGTCACGGGCACCTGACACCAGTTGATGCCGCTCATGGTATCCGTCTCCCAGACCTTACGCTTCTTACAGCCGCACTCCGCACAGAGAGCGTCTAAAATGGCAACGGACAGATCCTTACTCTGCTGATACAGCGCGGCATTATAAGGGTTTTTCTTTGTCTGGCAGATGGTCTCCGCGCCATTTACGGAGCTGTCCTCCGAGCCATTTGCATGAATTCTGACAAACGCGTCAGCTTTTGCATCATTCGCCACGGCCGCGCGCTCACTGTTACTAATATTGACGTCATGCGTCTCACGCACCATGATCACGTCATACCCGCGATCCACAAGAATCGTCTGGAGCTTTTTAGCAACGATTAGATTTAGTTCATATTCCGTTAGTCCCGTAAATCGCCCCGTCGTCCCCGAAGAAACCTTCGCCTTCATGTTGGAAGAACCAGGTCCATCCGGCTCCTTCTCATAATTGCCCTTCTTCTGGTGGCCTGCATCAATGACGACAAGCTTACCGCCAGTCTGACCACCGTTTCCGCCCTGCCGCCCTGCTACCTCGCTACTTTCCTGCTGCCCCGCGGCCTTGTTGCCAGTCTCCTCGGCACCCTTCGCCTGATTTTCCGCTTCGCTGCTTTCCTGTTGCCTCTCCGCGATTACGTCGTCCTTGGACCCTTGTTTTTCTGTCTGACCTTCGAACTCATGGCCTTCCAATCCTTGGTTTTCCGACCCATGGCCTTCCAACTCTTGGCCTTCCAACTCTTGGCCTTCCAGCCCTCGACTCTCGCTGCCTTGTCCTTCGCTGCCTTGTCCTTCGCTGCCTTGTCCTTCGCTGCCTCTACCATCTACGTCACGACTAGCCTCACCGCTCTCCTGCTGTCCTGCGGCCTCACCGCTCTCCTGCTGCCCTGTAGCCTCACTGACTATGGGTTCACCCGATAAAAGCTCCTCGACGCCTGTGTCCTCAGAACACGCAGCAAGCCCGATGCATAGACACCCCAGCAAGAGAAGCCTCCAAATTCCTTTTTTCATCTATGATTACCACGCTTTCTTTTCTTGATTTCCTCATGTATTATATCAAAAAACCCAGTAAATGAAAACGGAAGAATTTATGAACTCCGAAATGCCGATGGTTTCCTAGATTCCATTCTTGACAATGCACACATAAATTACTAAATTATTAGTATACCTCAAGGAAATAACGGTTAGAAACTCGAAAAAGGGGAAAACTATGATCCAGATTGACTTAGTCACGGGTTTTTTAGGTTCCGGTAAGACCACCTTTCTGAAAAAATATGCCGAGTACCTCGTCTCTCAAGGCTATCACGTCGGCATCATTGAAAATGATTTCGGGGCCGTCAATATTGACATGCTCATGCTCCAGGATCTACTTGGCGACAAGATTGACGTGGAACAGATCGTGGGCGGCAGCGTCGTGACGGACTGGAAGCGGAGATTTCGCACAAAGCTCATCTCCATGGCCATGCGCGGCTTCAACCGTATCCTCGTGGAGCCCTCGGGAATTTATGACGTGGACGCCTTTTTTGATGTCCTGCATGACGAGCCCATTGACACCTGGTACGAGGCAGGCAACGTCATCACCATCCTAGACGCGAACATGGACGAAAGCATGTCTGCGCAGGAAGAATATCTCATGGTATCGCAATCCGCCAATGCCGGAAAAATCCTCCTTAGCAAAACGCAGGAGGCCTCCCCGCAAGCCATACAAAACACGGTTTCACACCTAAATCGCATCATGGAAGCCTTCAAATGCCAGCGGCGCTTTTCCCTCCCTGGCGGCGAAACTGAAGATGATAGTTCTTCCCAAAAGGCCTCCATCGTATTTTGTAAGCCCTGGGATGATCTGACGGACGAAGATTTTTCTTCCATTTCTGCCTGCGGATGGGTTCGCGCGGATCATGAAAAGCTCTGGTTTGATCCAAAGAAAGCCTTCTCCTCCCTGTTTTTCATGCACGTAAAATGCTCGCAAGAGGAGCTGCAAAGCGCCGTAACGAAAATATTTGAAGCAAAGGATCTCGGCAGCATCTTTCGTATCAAAGGATATCTGCCGCTGCCTGACGGCGAATGGCTCCAGATCAACGCAACGCCCGGAAACATGATCACAAAGCATGTTCCTCTTGGGCAGGAAATCCTGATCGTCATAGGCCAGGACCTGCAGGAAGCAGCCCTGCGACCCTACTTTTTCCCGGCCGAATAAGAAAGACCATGAAATCATGTCCTAATGTCTTCGAATCACTTCGACTCCCCTGCGAAGTCAGAGCTAAAACACATAACACGAAAGGAGCTACTCTATGTCAGAAAACAATACGGAAATCCAAAGCAGCAAGCCTTCCAGGGCAATGCCAAATATCCTGACGTCAATCGTCAGCGGCCTATTGTATTTTGGACTTTTTCTGTTTACTCAATATGTGATCGCGTTTATTCTCATGATGAAATATGGCATCGACAAGGTTGCTGAGGATACTGCAAATGGCGTTCCCTTTGACGCAGATGCATTAATGCATTACATGGAGACAAAAATCTACGAAAACATCAATCTGACATTCCTTCTCTATGTATCCTTGCTTGTTATCGTCCTGATCATCTTCTTTGCCATCCGCAAGAAGAGCTTTTGGAAGGAAACCCAAGTTCTTCCCTTTCCTGCCAAGGATATCCCCGGCATCCTGGTCCTTACCGTTGGCCTCTTCTTTTTTTTGAATGCCTTTCTGAACCTCATGCCAGAGTCCTGGATTGCTGATTATTCGGATTCGTCCAGCTTTGTTACGGAAGGCTCCCTGCTATTATCGCTGATCGCAAAGGGACTATGCGCCCCCATCTCTGAAGAGCTCACCTTCCGTGGCTTAATGCTAAGCCGCTTCAACAAAGCACTTCCAAAATGGGTTGGCATCTTACTATCTTCTGTCATTTTCGGTCTGGTGCACGGACAGATCCTTTGGTTTGTATATGCGACGATTTTAGGAATCATACTTTGCCTGATTGCCATCCGCACGAATTCCATATTAAGCACCATGATCATCCATAGCCTGTTTAACCTTGGCGGCATTTTGATCAGCTATGCGGAAGTTCCTCTTACACCTCCGATTGTCATCACTGCCCTCGTCCTTGGTGCCATTCTTATAGCGATTGGCTTCTACCTGATTCATCGCAAGGAAACCGATGCCGCGCAATAACAAAATACGCTTGTTTTTCCTACGATTTTTCATTATAATGAGAGCAGGTTACGAAAACGATTCATTCCGCGACACCTACAAAAGGAGGGCCAACTCATGGGACTTTTAGACAAGCTGTTCGGTTCTGCAGGCAATGAAGTTTTGAAGCAGATCAAAGACGCTGCACAGTCCGTGGCAAAGGAAGCGACCAATGCCAGGAACAAGTTGTCAGGCAAGGCAAATGCTACCAGTTCATCCA
>JAEEGG010009067.1_pt1 | contig 22390 bp, 24 predicted proteins | sample 9134161 | NCBI WGS metagenome assembly JAEEGG01 (sample SAMN16246543, study PRJNA631951) | gut metagenome | biome: gut microbiome; feature: rumen; material: CR-attached | host: Bos | place: Iran: Karaj | collected 2018-10
GTTCACAACTGCGGCCCTATATTGTGATGTTCGGCGAGTATATTGACAGTATGAATGTGGCCATTGACATCGTGAGCAAGGCCGACATCTTCGTGGTCATCGGCACCTCGCTGAAGGTCTATCCCGCTGCAGGGTTCATTCGCTATGCCCACCATGAGGTGCCTAAGTTTGTAATTGACCCAGGAGAGATGGAGCAATGCACGCATCTGGGCTTCACCCACTTCAAAGCCACAGCCACAGAAGGCATGAAGATGCTTTTGGAGGCATTCAACAATTTGTAGTAGTAACAACATGGCCACATGGCATAAAATAAGAAAGTGTAATGACAATGGCACTGTCGTTGAGATGCAAGCGCCGTTGATTGTTTCTGCCAGCAGGAGCACCGACATACCGGCGTTTTATGCCGACTGGTTTTTCGACCGCCTGCAAAAGGGCTATTCAGCATGGATAAATCCTTTCAACGGAGTGAAATACTATGTGTCATATTCCAACACCAGGTTTATTGTGTTCTGGTCGAAGAACCCGCAACCACTGCTGCCATACCTGCATATATTGAAGGAGCGCAACATAAAGTGCTACATACAGTACACGCTGAATGACTATGAGGAAGATGGGCTGGAAAAAGTGCCGCCTCTTGCTTCACGCATAGAGACCTTCAAACTGCTTGTTGAGCAACTGGGCAAAGGGGCTGTCATCTGGAGGTTTGACCCCATGATGCTTACAGACGAAATAACTATTGAGGTGTTGCTAGAGAAAGTCAAGAACATAGGCGACCGACTAAAGGGTTTCACTGAGAAGCTGGTATTCAGCTATGCTGATATTGACATGTACACGAAGGTGAAACACAACCTCAAGGCCAATGGCATTTGTTATAGCGAATGGAAAGCAGAACAGATGGACGAATTGGCATCAAAGCTGGCAGCCATGAATAGTGAACGTGGCTGGAATTTCCAACTTGCCACCTGCGGCGAGAAGATAGACATAGGCAAATATGGCATTCAGCACAATCGATGTATCGACGGCGACCTCATTGCCCGGCTTGCATGGGATGACAAAGAGCTGATGGACTTCATGAAGATAAAAATAGACGACGTGCCAGCGCCTACACTTTTTGGAGAGCCAGAATTGCCTAAGGGAGCAATACTATTACCACACCACAAATATTTCATCAGCACCCACAGAAAAGACCCTGGCCAGCGCTTGTACTGCGAGTGCATGGCATCGAAAGACATTGGCGAATACAACACCTGCCCGCATCTGTGCGAGTACTGCTATGCCAATGCTACCAAACAATTAGCTTTGCAAAACTGGATGCGCCACCAAGCGAACAAATGGTCGGACACTATAACAGGGAAATGACATGGCTTTACACATTTATAAAGTTTCGGAATATAACTACATCTCTGAGTCAAAGCAGTTTGAGCACATCTGCCAACTGCTGAATCAATCGTATGTCAACAGTTCAAAAGAATGCATTCTCATTGGGAACTACAACATTGAGGGTGTAGAGCTTGATGCGCTGCTCATTACAACTGGCGGCGTCAGGATATTGGAATTCAAGAATTGGGGCGGCCATATCACTGCCCGTGAAAACGGCTCATGGACATCAGACAACATGATTATTGAGGGCGGGGCTGGAAGAAAGACGCCGTTTGAGCAGATGAGACTAAACAAGAGCCGAGTGACAAGGGGGCTCACCAGTCTGCTAGGCGTTAAACCTGCCAACATCAGTGCCGCCATCATCTTTGGGCAAGACTCAGCGATAGATACATCGCAACTATCAGATACCGTCAAGACTTGGCTGACTGTGTGTGACAACTCGCACCTAAGCACCATACTAAACGGCCTTGACACACCTGCCTTATCTAAAGAGCTCATATCATCTGTCCCTGCCATATTAAAAATTGAGGAGTTCTCCATAGACGATGGCAGTTCCCTGCCCGTGACTATTAATGAGACGTATGAGCCGGAGGCAACCACCAACTTCTTTCATGAACTGGAAACGGCCGTAGGCCTAAGACCCGCTTTTCGCAAGGTTTATCAGGCATACAATCAGGTGTTCCAGAAATTCATTCATCAACAGACGAGTCAGACACGCTTGAACCTGGGAGGAGCATTTGCCATGACCGACTATCTGCTGAAAGAGTACAGGGCTCCGCGCAGGCTTGTAAAAACAACCAATGACACCAGGGTGAGATTGAGGAAATACTACGAGACACCCGAAACAGAATTGGAAAAGTTCTGCCTGTTCGACCTGAAGAATCTATGCCAATTCATAGCTTTCATCGGCAACTGCAATATACCCGGTTCACTGATAGCCTTATTCCCCACTGAAAAAGTGCCATCGTATACGCCTGTATTGGTGGGAGAATGCAGGAGAGCCATTGTTGAACAATGGGATGATGATTATGTATATGTACAAACAGAAGAGGGCTCTGACGACGAACTGACCAAGGTGTGCTACGCTCATGGCAACACCATCTACAATTACGATTGGAGCTATTTGAAAGATATGTTCTACAAAGGGGCACAGTTGAATCTTGTGCGGCCGAGAGAAGATGATGGCGTGATATACCCGGAGCTGATTATATTCGAGCCCGACTATTTGGTGAACATATCTACCGTGGCGCATTGCTTTACCAACTATGCTGACTCTTCTTTCGTGGAACTGATTAAGAAACTGGAGCCTTCGAAAACCACGGAGGCAATAGTCTTGGGTAACCTGGCAGGGCAACTGCTGGATGAATCCATACACCAACTGCCCAACACCCATTCATACGCCCAAAGCGTGAAGGACTTCTTTAAGAACAATGCCATAGGGCTACTGACAGCAGGTGTAGGACAGCAATTCCATAGTGACGCACAAAGGCAAAAACACAATATAAACCAGGCCATGCACGTTGCCTTGCCATCTGCCTTGCAGCGTTTCAACTCGAAAGACGGGCTGGTGGAGCCCTCCTTCTTCTCAGAGATGTTAGGCTTGCAAGGCCGTATGGACTATCTTCAGATGGACTTCAAGGTGTTGCTAGAGCAAAAATCGGGGAAAGGCGGTTTTCCTTATAACAATTTCACCACCCCGCGACAGACCGATGAGCATTATGTGCAGCTCCTTCTGTATATGGCACTGATTAGATACAACTATAGGGAGATATATGAAAGAAACGAGAAAGAGCTTCATGCTTTTTTGCTGTATTCCAAATATAGTGAGAGCCTGCTGGGCCTCGGATTCTCACCAGAGCTGATATTCAAGGCCATCAAGGTTAGAAACGGTATAGCCTGGACGGAAATGCTGTATACGCAGCCCAATGGCTTTAGGCTGCTTGACAGTCTGACACCAGAGCAGCTAAACATGAAGAAGGTAAACAATCCGCTTTGGGTGAATTACCAGATGCCACAAATAGCAAGCATCCTGAATCCTATTCAGAACGCCACACCGCTGGAAAAGGCTTATTACTTCAGGTTCCTGACGTTCATTGCCAATGAGCATGTCATGTCTAAGTTGGGCAGTAAGACAAAAGAGAGTTCGGGCTTCGCTGCCACCTGGCATGATGCTCTTTCTGACAAACTGGCTGCCGGCAACATCTACGACAGACTCACACTCGACTGGCCCCATGCTGACACAACAGGGAGAATCGATTCGGTGGTGCTGAAGTTTTCGGAGACTGACGACAACGACATGTCCAATTTCCGCATCGGCGACATTGTTATTCTGTATCCTTATGAGAAAGACAAAGAACCTGATGCAAGGAAGACAATGGTATTCAGGTGTACAATAGAGGACATTCAGACGGACAAGATATCCTTGGCACTCAAAGCAACCCAATCAGACAACCGCGTATTTATAAAAGAGCAAGGCAAACTGTGGGCGATAGAACACGATTTCATGGAGTCGTCGTATAGTTCGCTCTATAAGGGCATGCAGTCTTTCCTTACTGCTCCTAAGCAGAGGCGTGACTTGCTCTTACTGCAGAGAGAGCCAGAGATAGACAACACGCTGCAATTGAAAGGTGACTATGAGGAGTTTAACAGCCTTGCCCTACATGTGAAAAGAGCCAAAGACCTGTTTCTCATCATTGGGCCTCCTGGAACAGGAAAAACGTCATACGGACTTCTGTACACCGTGAAGGAAGAACTGATGGAACCTGATTCCAGCATCCTGCTGCTATCGTATACCAACCGGGCCGTAGATGAGATATGCAGCAAACTGGTAAAGGAAGGTATTAACTTTATAAGAATAGGGAAGCCCCTCAGCTGTGCGGCAGAATACAGAGATAGACTATTAAGTTCCATTGTGCAGAACACACAGAGAGTTGATGATTTGAAGGGGATTCTGCTTTCTACACGTGTGTTTGTTGGCACTACCACAACACTTAACAGCAACATCTCGCTGTTCCAGCTGAAGCAGTTTAGTCTGGCAGTTATCGATGAAGCCTCACAGATACTTGAGCCTCACTTGATAGGGCTGTTGAGTGCAAATATAGATGGCGTGCCTGCTATTCGGAAATTTGTTCTCATTGGCGATCACAAGCAATTGCCTGCCGTAGTACAGCAAAAACCAGAAGTGTCAAAAGTACAGGATGCGATATTAAACCAGATACATCTTACTGACTGCCGTTTGTCACTGTTTGAGCGCTTGCTGAAACAATATGTCAAGAACGAAGATGTAACGTACATGCTAAAGAAACAAGGGCGCATGCATCATGACATTGCATTGTTTCCCAATTACACCTTTTACAATAACCAGCTAAAGGAAGTGCCTCTCGATCATCAGACAGTTGATTTGCCTCTGACGGGAACAGGCAAGAACGGCATAGACGATTTGCTGGCCACACGCCGAATAGCCTTTATAGCATCAGACACGCCTCAAGATTCACCTACAGACAAGGTGAACCAGAACGAGGCTGATATGATTGCTGCGATGGTAGCAAGGATATATGAGATGGAAAAGGGCAAAGGCTTCGATGTGAACACAACCGTTGGCGTTATCGTGCCATACAGAAACCAGATTGCTGCTGTTCGCAAGACCATTGACCAATACGGAATCAGCGTCTTGCATGACATTACCATCGACACGGTAGAACGCTATCAGGGGTCGCAGAGGAAATACATCATTTACGGGTTTACCATACAGAAATACTATCAGTTGAATTTCCTCACAAACAATGTGTTTGAAGATTTCGACGGGAGTATTATAGACAGGAAGCTGAATGTGGCCATGACTCGTGCTGAAGAACATCTAATCATGGTAGGCAACCCGGAATTGCTATCTAACAATTTCACGTTCTTCAAGCTCATTGAATTTGTAAACAGCAAGCACGGCTTCTTCAAAATAAAGAAAGACCGTTTTGTTGCTGGTCATTTCGCCGTTCCTCAATACGATACAGAAGAGCTTGACCTCAGCAAAGCCACTTTCACGGTGTCGAAAGCATATAATGATGCTTACACAAAACACGTACTTCAGCCTGTCAGGGAAGAATCTGGCGACGAATGGCCATCAAAGGTGTTCGGCCATGACATGGTGGAGAATTTGAATGCTATAGGATATGGCAGAATAAACTTCACCAATCAGTTGCAGATGTTTGATGAAGTTCACATGTCGCCCGAACGACAGGTACTCATCTACTGTTACTACATTATGAGACAGCATTATTGTAGCAGCAGGAATCTGTACTCTAGTTATAAAGACTGGATCAGTGCTCAAATATCATCTGTCAATGGCAGGGTGCAAATGATTGACATAGGATGCGGACCGGCAACATGTGGCATTGCATTCGCTGAAATTTACAAGCCAGAAGCGCCAGACATGGTCTATACAGGTATTGATATTTCTACCGAAATGAAACGGATGGGCAGGAAACTCATAGACGACGTCTTTCATGGCAAACTGTATTATCAGATGATTGATTCCTTCAATGCCCTTGGTGAATCTTTCTGGGATGGATGCTCTGAATTGCCGTCCTTGGTTATTATCAACCTGTCGTACTTCTTCTCAAACGTAACGTCTCAATTCGCAGAGAGGCTTGCCATCCAAATCAGTGAGGTGATGAGGAAATACCCCTTGAACAAGTATGTATTCTTTATCCAGCATTCAGAGTATGATAAGGAGCTGAACTCATACAGGGTTTTCAAACAAGTTTTGTCTCCCCAAATTATTGTCAACAAGAGTGAGAACACCAGTTTTACGTATGTCCTTAACCATAACGAGAAGACATTAGGCTTTTGCTATGATATTTTTTCAAACAGGTGAAATGTCGTGAGTCGACCATGAGTAATCAATGCAGAGCGCAGAATCGTAGACCTTCCACATCGAAGGTCACACCGTTTTCCTCACACTCTTCTCGCTAGGTGGCAAGGAAGCCATTCCTCTTTTGAGAAAAGGTTATGCCATCAGGGACGTGGCAAAACTGACGGGAAAAGGCATCAGCACTATTCAACGATTGAAGAAAGAGTTTTGCTGTCCCCCCAATAGTACCGATGCTTATGTGTCTTCAGCCAGATGGTTTTTGCACAAATAAGTGAAAAAGGTAGGGAAAAGGAAAGGTGAAGGTGACATTTTGATGCAAAAATGGGGCAAAAAACGTCACCTTAACCTTATTTAATAAAAGGAAACGCTGTTTTCTGCCATTTTTCATTAACTTTGCGCCCAATGTTCGCATGACAAGCTATCAGTACCCAAGAAACTGCAGGTAGTACCCCAAAAACAGCAGGTTGTACCCAAGAAACAGCAGGTTGCGCCCAAGAAACAGCAGGCTACCAATATTAGATGCCTCTGGCATCTCTGATTGAAACAAGAACACAATCCGCGTTTAATGGCTGGCTAAGACAAAGTCATCTACATCAAACGCACTGTTGAAAGCTCTTCGCGAGCAGATGGAGATGGGAATGAAGGGCGGCATCTATCATCGCACACAGGTTGAGGTGCTGCGGTATTCAGGAGTTAATAGAAGAATAATTTGTATATGAAACAAAAGAAACTATGGATGCTTGCCGCCATCCTTGCCATTATTTGCGGCGTATGTATGATAACCTGCTGCGGCAGTAAGGACGACGATCCTGTGGTCAGCCCAGCCGATGACAGCAGTCAGTTTGTGAACCTCAGCGAAGCCGTGCCAGATGCCATCCTAGAGATACGCTACTATAGCACATATAACTTTGTGGGACAGCGCATTGATGGATATGAGGAACCGACAGCGCTTCTTACCAAACAAGCCGCCGCAGCCTTGAAAGATGTGAGTGATGACGTGATGAAACAGGGATACAGGCTGAAAATCTATGATGCCTACCGCCCACAGAAAGGGGTCGACCACTTTGTGCGCTGGGCACAGAACCTCAACGACACGAAGATGAAACAGTATTTCTACCCTGACCTTGACAAAAGCGTGCTCTTCGAGCAGAAGTACATCTACGAGCGCAGCGGCCACACTCGCGGTTCTACTGTTGACCTGACCCTCTTCGATATGGCAACGGAGAAGGAACTCGACATGGGCGGCACGTTCGATTGGTTCGGTCCTGAGAGTCATCCCGACTTCTGTGGCAATCCCGAGACGGGCAAATACACTGGCGACAATAGTAAGAGTCCTGTCGAACCAAAGCGCAGCATCACCGCCGAGCAGTTCGAGCACCGCATGATTCTTCGTCGCGCTATGCTCGCCCACGGCTTCCAACCCCTTGACAGCGAATGGTGGCATTTCACACTGAAGGATGAGCCTTTCCCGGACACCTACTTCACTTTTCCTGTTAAACAACTTAGCAAATGAAACGGAAGAAGCAGGTCTTGGCAACGGACGGACACGGTTATTTTCCGTGCTCATCCGTGTTCTACCGATGCAGGTCTTGACAACGGACGGACACGGTTGACTGCCCTCAATGTAATGCACCCTGCACGAAAGCGTGTCAGTAGGGCGACCCTACACAAATTGCTGGCAAGTTTATTGCAAAACACGTTGCACTACTTGCACCTGCTCATGGGGAGCCTCTACAGATTCGTCCCAGGCCTTGGGATTTTTCTAGGAAGGCCTTACAGAATCACAACAAGGCACTACAGAATCACACGGAGTTTCCGTGTCAGGTGCAAGTAGTGCAAGGAGTTTTTGTGTTAGCCTAACGCGCATGCCATGAGGGCGCCCGTAGGCACTCCCCTCCCTTGTCAGGGGAAAGGCTACGGGTAGGCGAGCTTGCTCGGGAATGGGGCAGGGATGGGGTGTTGACTGCCCTCAATGTATTGTCTAACCAGCGCTTCGTCAAGCCCTTAGAAAGATACTAACCCCACCCTACCCCAGCTTCGCCCCACTATGCTCAACTCTGCTGCGCGAGGACAGTGTTAAATTTAGTGATGATATGTTAGATTTGCGTTAACGAGGACTGGCAACGGAGACTATTGGCTACCTTTGCGGGCAAACGAAAAAAAATAATCACAGACACTATGACGAACACCGACAACAACCTCCGCGCCGAAAGAATCCTTCTGGCCCACAAAGCCCTCGACATCCTCAACAAGGTTCTCGACCTCCTTGCCGCCGACGAAGCCATGGATTCTCAAGGGAACGCGAACGGGAACGATTCCATACGGGAGAGCCAGACCGAAGCCACCGCTTCTCATGATTCCGCACGGGAGAGCCAGGCGGATGCCACCGCTTCTCACGTCGCCACGCCCCCCGTCGCCACTGTTTCCGAGGGTCTTTCCGAGAGCAGTGTCAACTGCCGCCCCATCACCAACCACGGCCTCGAGGCCATGCCCGCCGGGGCCGGCTGCCACGATGGCCACGCCGACCTCACTGCCCGCGCACCCACGCCCCACAAAGAGCGGGATGTATCTCTGACCGAGTTATGGGAACGGTCGATGACTGCCTTCAGCTGTGCATTCAGTCCATAGGAATACACGGGCGAGGCAATCCGTCACATCATCATAGAGAGCGACGATGGCATCGAAGTCGTTTGTGTTGCTCATTCTAACCTCATGGCCTCACATCCCTATCGTGTTGATAGTTTTCTGCAGTTCTTCCAGGAATCGGGCGGCGTGCGAGCCGTCCATCTGGGCGTGATGGAACTGGAAGGAGATGGGGAGTGTGGTCTTCAGCCAACCTTTGCGGTAACGGCCCCATGCCAGGAAGGGGTTGTTGTAGATACCGCTGTACTGGTTGATGATGCTGTCAAGTTCTGTGCCTGTCACTGCCGACGTGCCAACTATCACGGCTTCATCATCTAATATATTCTGACAAGTCTGACTGACGGTCTCTGTCAGATGCTGGTAATTGGCATTAAACGCCTCCAAATCGTCGCTCACGGCAACGTCGCAGAAACTGAGTCCACCTTTCACGTTATCTGCTATCACGTTGATGGCCATACGATCGTATTTGTACAGCTTCCAGCTGACTTCGTCTTCTACCGTTGCTACTTGGCCATCCATTCCCGAGCTTTTGCTGCTCCGGTAGATCTGGGGCAACATGTAGAACTCTTCTATCCCTGATGCAGCCTTGCCGATGCACCAGCAGAGCAGCATGTTGAATTTCATTCCGCGCCTGCGGCTCACCTTATAAAGCCTTGTCACGTCGAAGGTCTTGGTGAGCGTCACCATAGGCATGGGCGACTTTATCCACAGCTCGAATGCGATGGCTCTATTGGTGTCCCTGGGATTGATTTCCTGTTTCATATTATTATTAGTTTGAAACTAAAAAAAGAGCGTTAAATCCATGTCAGTTTCCTCCAAAGGCCTTCTAACGGTCCGCGAGGATGCTTGGCGTGCTCAGCTTTGCTGCTTTGCCCACCAAAGAACCAAAAACGGGCAAAGAGATACTGACAAACAACCATTCCGCATCCAACCATGACGGCGTAGGTGATGCCTAAATAGTGATAACAGGCAAGACCATAGCCGCAGAAGATGGCACAGCCGATGATGGACTGGAGCAGATAGTTGGTTAGGCTCATACGTCCAAAGATACAGAGATGATGAAGCACACAGCGAACGCCCTCGAAAGCATACCAGGCAGAAACGATGGCCGAGACAATCATCAACAGGATAATGAGGTTGTAGATGGGCTTTAGCCAAGATTCCAATGAACCAAAGTCCACGAAACTACATGAGAAGACCACAATGGCCGAGCAAATGAGAATGCGATGCCATATCTTCAGATTTCGCCCTTCGTTGTAGAATAATCTATGGCGTCCTAACTGCATACCAAGAATAAACAGGCAGAGCAACTGCGTGAGTCGCCCACTGAAGACATTGAACCGCAGATTCACCTCAAAGCCGTATCTTAGGTTGGTGAGGGTATTCTCCCAGAACGTACCATGCTCGTGGGCGCTATTGATGATGCCAAAGACTTCATAGAATCTGGTGTGGTCTATCTCATAGCCCGTCAGCAAACAATACAGCTCCACGGGCTGGATGGCCAGCAGAGCGATGATGCACCACACCCATTTTGACGGCAGATAGCTGACAGGGATGAGCAGCAGACCGTAGCAGGCGTAGAGCATCAGAATGTCGCCATCGTAGAAAGCCACGTTGATGACACCAAAGAGGAACAACAGACACATGCGCCAGGCAAAGCGCAAAGAGAAATTTTTGCCTTTCTGCTGCTGGTTGTCGTTCATGATGAAGAAACTCAAGCCGAAGAGCATGGCGAAGATACCGTACATCTTGCCAGAGAGCAGCCAGGCCAAGACATTGGCTACTGTCTGGTCACTCGCCAGTGTATGGGCTATCGGCTCCTGCGTGAAGATGTTGAAGTGCTCAACAGAGTGATACAGGATAATGCCAGCCACTGCGATGCCTCTCAGGGCATCGGCCACATCGATTCGGGTGTTAGGGAGATTGCGGGTTTTATACATATTCTTTACTTCTTTAGTTCCATTTCAAAGCCTTTCCATTCTTCGCCATCAATCACATAGGAATTCATTCCCATGATGTGGAAGCCTACTGATTTGTAACATTCAACAGCGGAGATATTGTCACAAAACACACCGAGAGTGATGCGCTTGACTCTCAGTTCCTGCTGTGCAAAATCAATGGCAAGACGCAGCATCTGCTTGCCATAGCCCATACCTCGTTTCGAATCGTCCACGATGACGAAGCCGAAGCGCACAAGCGTCCTGTCCTCCATCGGGTATCTCAGCAGGACATGCCCGACGATGGTATCTCCCACGACAGCCGTGAGCGGATACGTGTTATCGACTGTGTATTGCTCCATCATCTCCTCAGGCTGAGCAGGGAATTCTTTATACCTGTCAGCACTCCAAAGCCGGAAGGCACGCTTATTCTTGCACCAGCTCAGAATGCTCTCTGCATCGTTGATATTGAATGGCCGAAGTGTCATCATATACTCTGTGCTAACTCAAATGCCTCGTTCAAAGCATTGGTATTTTTAATGTCGCCTTTATCCTTGACGCCACGAACCAACACGCGACCGGCATCCTCCAGTTTGAAGAAGTTCAGGCAGAGCTGGTATTGCGTGAGGATGCTGTCGAAAAGTTCAGGAAGTGTGGCGGCTCCTACTAGCAGCAATGCCATCTTCTTGATGGGGAACGTATTCCTGATGGGGTGATGGAAGCGGTCAATAACGGCTTTCAGTTGTGCACTCAGTCCATAGAAATACACGGGCGATGCTACCACAAGCATATCGGCATGAGCCATCTTCTCATAGACGATTTCCATATCGTCCTTCTGCACACAAATATGCCGCTCGTTTCTAAAACAAGCGTTGCCTTCAGCGGCACCTGGCTGCAGCCGGCCATCTGAGAGCAAGCTCTCCTGGCGCTCAACGGCACAAGCGTTACAGCCCATGCAGGGATTGACCTTATAGGCGTGTACAGATATAACCTCTACATGGTGTTTCTGCGAGGCTCCTTTAACGAATGCTTCTACCAGTAAATCTGTATTGCCGTTCTTCCGAGGACTTCCTGAGAGAATCAGTATATTCATGTCACTTTTATTTCAATCATTTTTGTCACACCGTCGATATTGTTCCAGAGGGAGTGAGGGAATGTGGACTTCTACCAGAAAAGCTCCGCCCTCGAGGACAACAGATAGGTGGTTCTTGCGTCCCGATAGTAGCAAGTGACTATATGTTGAGCGTTGCTCGTAGGTAAGCAACTCTGTCGGACCATCGCCGTTGAGGTTGATGTAAGCAATGAAACCGTCCACGATGCGGCCCATCTCTCCGAACAGTTTTTGGCACGGAAATTCTTTGCCGAGCAAAACGGCAGAGCCGAGCTTTGGGGAGCATGAATTCTTGCAAATGTCATAAACTTATTCGTTAAACGAACCTATCTCTATCAGATTTCCGTCTGGGTCGGCCACATAGCAGGTGCGCTGTCCCCAAGGCTCTGTGGTGGGAGGAAGAACGGAGGCGGCGCCATTCGTGAGCGCATGCTGGTATTCCTTATCGACATCAGCGAAGGTGGGCACGTCGAATGACAATTCAAAAGCACCATTGAACCCCTCGGGATATTGAAATGTCCGAGAGACCATCTGCTCGAAAGCGTCACGCGGGAAGAGAATAATACGCATATCGCCCAACTTCAGCTCCACGTTAGCTTGAATGCCGTCCCAATCGGTGGTGAAACCGAAGGTCTTCGTGTAGAAATCGACTGTCGCTTTGTTGTCGCGGGTGAAAAGCCCCACGGTGTTGAATTTGAATCTTTCTTTCATTTGCTTGTGGTTTAGTTATGAATCCATAGTTCCCGGCCAACAGCCCATTCGATGGCAGCATTGATGTTGCTGATGATGTAGCGGTAGCGCTTGGTAATGTCGTTTTGGATATCGATAACGACAAGTGCTTTTGTTCTATTTTATATGTTGACGGTGCAAAGTTACTAAAACTAGCCGATTGTTCCAAATTTCTGGGATAAACATCACCACTTTGTGACAAATGGAGGGAAAAGTGAGAGTAAAGAGACCTGTTTTCTTTGTCTTTCTTGCGTCCGTTTCATTTTTTCTTCGTACCTCTCTATACTCTGCGCGGGAGTGATGGCACCCGTAGGCGCAGAAGCGCAGGAGTGCCTACGGGCGCCCTGCGCTCCTGACTGCACTTCCGACTGCGCTCCTGACTGCATCGTGTCTGTCTCTAAGGAGTCAGGGAGTCAGGGAGTGGCAGGTACGTGGTTCGACCTGAACGGTCGCAGACTGAATGGCAAGCCGACGGCTCGCGGCATCTACATCAACAATAATGGTCGCAAGGTGGTGATGAAGTGAGAGAAATGAGAGTTACATAACATGCAGTAAAAATCCCGAAAGCCTCATCGGCCTTCGGGATTTTTTCTGAGTCCTATGTCTTAGATTGTTCAGGAAGTGTAGCAGCCAAAGGACTGCTTGACACATTGCTCAGCAGCAGAACAACAGCCCCCACTATTCGGAACGACGACAGGTTATTCGGCTGATGTTTCATTGGTACTCAGCAAGTGTCTTGACCTCACAGCCTTTGCTGTCGTAGTAGGCAAGCATTTCTGGCAACTTTTTCAGGTCATAGCTAGTGACGCAGTCGGAGAGGACGTACACTGTGAAGCCCGCCTTGCGCATGTTGAAGCAGGTCGATTTCACACAAGCCGTAGCATCAGCACCTGCCACGTAGAACTCTGTGATGTCTTTCGCTGCAATGAATGCAGAAAAAGCGTCGCTGGTAAGGGCGTTGCTTTTCGTCTTCACGAAGACGTTGTCTGACACGACCTTCATCTCAGGCACCAATTCCTCGCCATGAGTACCTGGCTTGAAAGTACGAGTTCCTGCTGTGGTGTTATTATGCTTGATATAGACGATGTGCATGCTTCCGCATGCGTTTCCGTTTTTTTCTAGCCGCAGGCGCTCAGCCACAGCCCACTCGATGGCAGCATTGATGTTGCCGATGATGTCGCGGTAGTGCTTGGTGATGTCGTTTTGGATATCGATAACGACAAGTGCTTTGCTATTCATTATTTACTCAATTACGAAACTTCGTGGATAGAAATCGCTGTAGAAACGACCGTCGGTGGCAGTGAACTTCAAGACGCAGTAGTTGGGATCGGTCACGCCGCCAGGGTAGTACTGGTCGTCACCCTCGCGCCAAATCATCTCCTTCGAGACGGCATCGGTCAGTACCTCCATCGTTCCACGCAGCATCATGCCCTTGAAGCCTTCGGCATCGCAGAAGTAGATGCTTGCCTTGGGATTGGCCCTGTAATGGGCAACGCGGAGGGAGAAGGTGTTGGTGGTGAAATAGAATGTCTTGATGCCCTCGCGCTTTCGAGGTGCCAGCATGGCCTTTGTGCAGGGGAAGCCCTCTTCATCGACGGAGGAGATATAGGCGATGGGCAGTGTATCAGCCATCGTGGCAATCAAATCCTTTACGCCTTTCAATGCAGGATTCTCAGGTGTCTCATTGCTGACCATCAACTCCTTGCGCCAGCGCTTCAAATGGGGGAAGTACATCTTCAGCTGTCCGATGTATTCCTCTTTCGTCATCGGCTGCGGCAACCCCTTGTTCACCTCATTAACGAATTGCGCACAATGCTCAATCATGTCCTCCATCGTACAATCCTGCAAGAACTTGCCGTTCTTATAGCAGTACATGCAATAATCCTCGTTCTTTGTGCCATCGGCATTCGTGCCGAGAACATCTTCGGTTAGCGGCATGCCGCAACTCTGACAAAATCTCTGTTCCATAATCTTTTTATTTGTTTAGTTCTAATCTTAATACTCTAATAGGCCGTCTATCGCCTTGGTATTGCTTTTCATTGATGCAGGGCATTTCGTACGGAACCTACTAACGCCGCTGAGAATCCTTTTGCGCATGTGCACCGCCCTCAGAAAACGTCTGCCTCAGTCTCTCGCTCGTTATTGCCAAAGACTATTTTATTCTTCGTATCCTAACTGTCCTGGCAGGCGGAGTTTTTCCTTCTTGGGGAAGGTAGCCTCGTAGGCCTCGAAAGCCTCAGGATGCTCGTCGGCCACGAAATAGCCCTTGGGAGGACAATAAGTTCCCTCGCGATAGCCCCAATAGCCAGGTATCAGCTCCTGGGCGAGGAAGTAAGGAACTTCTGATTCTCTCGGCTCGGCGTGATAGTGGATGTTCAGTTTGCTGGCCAAGCCGAAGCCTGCGTGTTTATAGAACTCAATGTTTCCCTCCATCTGCAGCAGGCCGATGCCCATCTCCTTGGCCTTCTCTATTGCATACTGCAGCAACTGGAGTCCATAGCCCTTGCGCTTATAGTCGGGGTGGATGCTAATGGGACCGAATGTCCACGAAGGAAACACAGTTCCATCGTCGAGCATAATCTCTGCTTTGGAGAACATCACATGTCCGATAATTCTGTCATCGTCTGTCAACACGAGGTCAAGCTCTGGTATAAAGTCAGGATTATTCCTATACTGATTGAGCACATAGTGCTCTGTGCATCCTGGGCGATAGACGTTCCAGAATGCCTCGCGTGTAAGGTTCTCTACCTCACGATAATCTTTTGGTTGTTCTAATCTGATAATCATTGGCTTTTTGGCTAACTAAATTTCTCTTTTGACAGTGCGAGGCACCGCCCGTTCTCGCAATTACTGACTGCAAGGACGGTGCAAGCCGAGTGTAATCGAACTCGTTCGAATTGCCGAGGCGCCGCCCGTTCTCGCAGTTAACAACTGCAAAGGTATCAATTGTTGCAGAAATCACCAAATATTTGGGATATTTTGTATGATTCTGTGACAAATGACATGATTATTTTATATCCACGCCGCCGAAGAAATTGCTGGCAATGACATGGATGGTTGGGGCCTTCAGGTCGGCGGTATGGGTGGCACGATCCTTGCGTCCCTTCGGTAGCAAGCGATCTGGGGTCGAGCGGCTGACACCGCCAATGAAGCTGCGGCTTTTCACCTCTACATTGACCGTCGTGGGCACGTAGAGCTCGATGCCGCCACAGAAGGTGTGGATGTCTATTTCCTCGTCCTCTGTGATGACGGCCTCGCGCAGGTCCAGTCGGATGCCACCGCAGAAAGCGTCGAGGCGGGCACCGTGGAACGTCTCACCGCGATAGACGTACTCATCACCGCCATAGTGAACCGAGCAGCGTATGCGCTTGCCGTCCTCACCGATGGGTAGCGGGCGCTGCAGCCACTGGTCGGGATCGCGACGGTAGCTGTCGATGATCAGATGCACACCCACACATATTAATATGAAGATGCTGAAATACATGGCCCATCGACCTTCCGACATTGTTTCAAACCAGCTCCAATGGATAATGCCCCACAACGTGGCAAGCTTCAACAGACTGGCTACGATGAAAATAATTCCGATAATCGTTCTTGGTTTCATAATCATATTTCTTTTAAGCGTTTCTTCAAATCGACTACATGGACGTTGCAAGCCGAGTGCAATCGAACTCGTTCGAATTGCCGAGGCGCCGCCCGTCCTCGCGGTTAATGACTGCAAAGGTACGCTATACTGCTTAGCCCTCCAAATTTCTGGGATAAACAGCATGAAAATGTGACGGATGGTGTGACAACAGCCATAAAACTGTTGGCAACATGCCGAGATGCTCCTTGGCGGAGCACCTTATCTTTGTCTTGCCAGTTCTATAGCTTCTTTTCCGGTCAGATGCTCGATGTTAAAACAAATCGCCAACATACGGGAGAGACCATTCTCCAATTCTTTCTGTAAGGCTTCTTCTTGATTCGGGTTGTATCTATTGCCCAGTAGCCGGGCTATAGCCAGTTTCTCTGTTTCATCCTCAATGATACGGATTCTGCCAAATGCTATCACACTACGGAAGAATGTTGTATACTTCTCTGGTTTCACTTCGTCCTGGTCAATGACACAGAAGGATGCTTTTTCGTAGTTTCTGATAGCATCCACCTTGTGACCCGTCAAAGCACTGTGGAAATAGAGCTTGCCATCAGAATAGACATAGCTGACAGGTACGGCGTAGGGGTAGCCATTGTCACCAAGCAGGGCTAAAGTGCCTGCCGTTGCCCTCTGCAATATGCCAATACTATCTTCATCTGAAAGTTGTTGGCGTTTCCTTCTCATTTCTCTGAATTCACTCATGTCTCACTGATGCTGTTCATAGCCCAAGCAAAGCCTTTCGCCGTTCTCTTTTCTGAATCGACGAAATGGTTGCCAGGATTCCATTCCATTATTGTGTTACCTATCTGGGCGTTCAATAGCTCATGCTGTTTACGGATGGCATTACCCACCTGAGCCATCACCCGGTTCTTCGTCTTTTCTTCCTTATCGCCTAGACTGAGATAGATGGTTTTTGCTAGAGGCTTGTTTTCTGTAGCATACTCCATCCACTTGGGAAACCAGACGGAGGGAGAAGCGGCAACAATCCCTTCGAACTTGTCTGCCTGATACGAAGCCCATAAGGCAAACAGCCCGGCTAGAGAATAGCCGCCCAGTATCACATGTGGTGTTTCCTCTTGAACTACAGGCAACAGCTGGCTTACGACAAACTTCAGTGTATCTGCCGCCCCACTGCCAAACGGAGTTTTCCCGAACACAGGAGGTGCACACCAAGGTGTTAGTTCCTGATTCCAGTCATTGATCATGAATGACACGAGTGAGAAAGACTTGCCGGATAGTGTCTTGATCGTCTCTACCTCTGAATCCAACAGCTCCAAATCGTGTTCGTCTATTGGTTGAATCAGCAGATAGTCTGCCATCGCCTGATTGTAGAGGGAACAATCACGCCCCGATATGTTTACAGTTTCTCTCATCATAGTCTAATACAGGACCTGCCCATCTTCTTGTTTTTGCCGACAAAAGTACGAATAAGCGAGGGAAAAACAAAAGAAAAACGGGTTTTTCTTTTGCTTTTCAGAGCGGAAGTACTTTCGGCGAAGCCAAAAGTACGAATAAGCGAGGGAAGAACAAAAGAAAAACCCGTTTTTCTTTTGCTTTTCCAAGTAATGAATTAGGCATGCCTAAAATGAAGCCCCGAATAACACATTTTTGTTATAGAGGAAGCGCAGGGAGCGTAAGGAGCGCAGTCAGGAGAGCAAGGAGCGCAGTCAGGAGAGCAAGGAGCGCAATCAGGAGAGCAGGGAGCGCAGTCAGAAGAGCAAGGAGCGCAATCAGGAGAGCAAGGAGCGCAATCAGGAGAGCAAGGAGCGCAAGGAGCGCAGTCAGAAGAGCAGGGACTCCGTAGGCACTCCCCTCCCTTGTAGGCAATTGCGAGGAGGGAGCAATTGGGGAGCGAAGCGATGGTGGGGCGAAGCCGGGGTAGGGGTGGGGTCAGTATCTTCCTAAGGGCTTGAAGAAGAGTAGGTTGGACAATACATTGAGGACAGTCAATACCCCAAGCCGAAGGGGTGAGAGACATCCTTGAGTAAGCGGATTGGGATAATACTGACCCCACCCCTGCCCCTCCCCTACAGGGGCGGGGAGTGCCTACGGGCGCCATCATCCCCTGCGCCTATGGGCGCCATCATTCCCGTGCCTATGGGCGCCATCACTCCCGCGCCTACGGACGCCATCACTCCCGCGCCTACGGGCACCATCATCCCCATGCCTACGGGCATCATCACTCCCGCGCCCACGGGCACCATCATTCTTGTGCAGAGTATAGATTTAAGGCTCTTAAAATGGAGTTTCTGTAACAAGTGATTTGTTATGGGAAACGAAAGCACTTTCGGCGAAGCCAAAGGTACGAATAAGCGAGGGGAAGCACTTTCTGCGAAGCCAAAGGTACACAAAAACAGGGAAAAAGACTCTATTTTTGTAGTGAAGAAGTGCTATTTTGGCAAGAAAGTTGCTTCTCGCCACTTAAAAGTTTGTCCTCACCACTCTTTTCTAATGAAAATTGAGTAACTTTGTAGCCGATTTGACATCATAACCACTGATGGACCATCTGCCCCAAGACCCTGCAATACTGGTTTCGAGCGTCAACATGCTTCTGCGTGATGAAGAGTTCGACAGCCTAGAATCTCTTTGCTATGCCTTCAGCAGGGAGCCAAAGGAGATGAAGGACTATCTGTTGAGATATGGATTTGTGTGGAGTGAGCATCAGAAACAGTTCAGGCCCATAGGCTACGACGCATGACAACGAAACAACTGCCTAGAGACATTGCCAAGGTGAGAGCGTATGCTCAACTAAAACATATACGATTATGAAGAAAATAATAATAATTGACGGAGGCCCAAGAAAGAACTTCAACACGGCCTCTATGCTACAGAAATTCGCTGAAGGTGCTGCCTCGGTGAGCGACCAGATTGAAGTAAAGACCACTTGCCTGTATGGTCTCGACTACAAGGGCTGTATGTCGTGTATGGCCTGCAAGATCAAGGGCAGGGCATCTAACGTATGCAAGTTCAAGGATGCACTAACGCCCATACTGGAAGAGATAGCCCAAGCCGACGGCCTGGTGCTGGGCTCCCCGATATACTTTGGCGACGTGACGGGGCAGATGCGCACCTTCTTGGAGCGTCTGGCATTTCCCTGGCTCTCTTACAATGACTACAGCATGACGGCTCCAAAGAAAATGCCTGTGCTGCTGATAGAGACGATGAACGGCACATCTGAGAGAAACAACAGTCAGGGATACGGTTCGATGGAGTATTGCATCGCAGCAGCACTGGGTCAGCCCCAACACCTCATTGCATACAACACCTATCAGGTGAAGAACTACGACCGCTTTGAGCTGGCAGGATTTTCTGAAGAAGCAAAGCGCCAATGGCGTGACGAGCATTGGGAAGAGGACTTGCAGAAAGCCTTTGACGCAGGCAGGCAAATGGCAGAAGACATATTAGCATGACAGCGCTGTATGAAGAGCCGCTCAGCCATCACACTGACAAAGAAGAATTAAGAATGAAGAAGATTCTGTTCCTTCACGGTTTCTATGCCAGCGGTCAGTGCGTGCCGGCTGTTGCATTGAGAGAGGCATTCGAAGGTATAGCCATTGTTCTCACGCCAGACTTGCCGATGCACCCGAAAACGGCTGTCAGCTTTATTCGCTCACTGATTGACAGTGAGAAGCCAGACCTCTTGATAGGCAACAGTTGTGGTTCCTTCTATGCTCAGATGGTGGCTCCTGTTGTGGGCATTCCTGCTTTACTAGGTAATCCTCACTTCCAGATGACGGAGTTCCTGAAACAGCGTATGGGTGAGCATCAATACAAGTCACCCCGCAAGGACGGCAAGCAGACCTTTGTCATTGACGAAGCCTTGGTTGAGGAGTTTGCAGAAATGGAGGCTATTCAGTTCAACAACTGCAATCCCCACTTCAAAGACCGTATTTGGGGATTGTTCGGCGAGAAGGACACGCTGGCACACTTTGAACCCATCTTCTTGAAGCATTACCACAAGGCGTTCCATTTCCCTGGAGGCCACACCCCAACAGCCGATGAAGTCCGCAACTGGTATGTGCCACTGGCTAAGAAACTGCTGAGAATCAATGGAGAAAGCGAATGAAAAGAGCAAGCCTCCTGTATGTTGTACGGGCACGGTTTTCTTCCGTGCTCATCCGTGTTCTTCCGCTGCAGGCCTTGGCAACAGACGGACAAGGTTATTTTTCCGTACTCATCCGTGTTCTTCCGATGCAAACCTTGGCAACGGACGGACACGGTTTTCTTCCGTGCTCAACCAGCAATAACAGAATATACTCTATACCAATATAAGAAATGATAAAACTGATTATATTCGACTTTGACGGTACTTTGGGAGACACCCGACGGATTATCGTTACCACCATGCAGATGACCATTGCAGAGCTGGGGCTGCCAAGTCGCACTGACAACGACTGTGCCTCCCAGATTGGACTGCCCCTTGACGGTTGTTTTGAGGCGTTATATCCCCATGAAGCCAAAGAGACAATCCAACTCTGCGCCGACACCTATAGGAGAATCTTCCAAGAGAACATGCTGACGATAGAGCCTGCGAGTGAGCAAGGGCAGAACCAAACCCGTTTGAGTGATGCCGAGCGTGGGCAGGCCCGGACAAAGTTCAAGCCCCAAGTATTTCCGAAAGTGAAGGAAACGCTGTCCATGCTGAAGGAGCAGGGATATACACTCACAATAGCATCCTCACGTCAGCACAAGTCCCTTTCTGAACTGACACATGACCTGGAAATAGCAGAGTTCATCTCTTATCTGGTAGGAGCCGACGACGTTGAGAATGCAAAGCCCAACCCCGAACCAGTGCTGAAAACGCTCGCCGCTACAGGTTTCGATGCAAGTCAAACGCTTGTCGTAGGCGATATGAACGTAGATATTCTGATGGGCTTAAATGCCGGAGCAAAGACTTGTGGCGTGACCTATGGAAATGGAACAAAAAGAGAACTTGAAGAGGCAGGAGCCGACTATATCATTGACAACATAGACGAACTAACAGAAATAGCAAAAAGATGAAGAAGATCATAAATCCCTGGCGCCACCATGAGGGATACAACTGCTTCGGCTGTTGTCCTGACAATCCCATTGGGCTTCACATGGAGTTCTATGAGGATGGTGACTATATCGTGAGCACCTGGCATCCCGAGAAGAACTATCAGGGCTGGGTAGACACCATGCACGGTGGCATTCTGAGCACGCTGATAGATGAAGTGTGCGGATGGGTCGTCACCAGGAAACTACAAACCAGTGGCTATACGGTGCAGCTTAATGTTAAGTTCCGCAAGGCTGTTCCCACCACAGAGCCAGCGCTAACCATTCGCGCCAAAGTCTCCAAGCAGGTGAGGAACCTGGCCTATATCAGTGCGGAGATAACCAACAGCAAGGGAGAACTCTGCAACGAGGGCGAGGCCATCTACTTCCTGATGAACGAGGAAAAAGCAAAGGAAATGGGATTCTTACATTGTGAGGTAGAAGATGAATCGAGTAATGAATGAAGCAACACCTAAAATGAAGCCCCGAACAACAACATTTTCGTTATATGAAGCGCAGTCAGGAGAGCGAGGAGAGCAGGGTGCGCAGTCAGGAGAGCAAGGTGCACAGGGAGGAGAGCAGGGACTCCGTAGGCACTCCCCTCCCATGTAGGGGAGGGGTAGGGGTGGGGTCAGTATCTTTATAAGGGCTTGAAGGAGCGCAGGTGGCGCTATGCTCGCAGGCTGCACACAGAAGAGTGGTCAGTACTTGAAGAAGCGCAGGTTGGACAATACATTGAGGGCAGTCAATACCCCAAGCCGAAGGGGTGAGAGGTGCCATTGAATAAGCGGATTGGGATAATACTGACCCCACCCCTGCCCCTCCCCTACAGGGGCGGGGAGTGCCTACGGGCACCATCATCCCATGCGCTTATGGGCGCCATCATTCCCACGCCTACGGGCGCCACCACTCCTGCACCTACGGGCGCCATCACTCCCGCACCTACGGGCGCCACCACTCCTGCACCTACGGGCGCCATCACTCCTGCGCTTACGGGCGCCACCACTCCTGCGCCTACGGGCGCCATCACTCCTGCGCGTACGTGCGCCACCACTCCCACTCCTACGCGCGCCACC
>JAEEGG010009072.1_pt1 | contig 22382 bp, 20 predicted proteins | sample 9134161 | NCBI WGS metagenome assembly JAEEGG01 (sample SAMN16246543, study PRJNA631951) | gut metagenome | biome: gut microbiome; feature: rumen; material: CR-attached | host: Bos | place: Iran: Karaj | collected 2018-10
AACACACGAAATTGATACACTCGCACAGCAGATAAAACCCGCTATGACAGAACAGAAGTCTGGCTCAGCACAGATTACAGAAGCTCTCCACGGAATGAACGACAGTACCCAGCAGGTACAAAAGGCTTCTCAGGAAATGAATTCAGACAGCCGCATTATTATGGAAGAGGTTTCTACTTTGCAGGAAAAGACAAAAGAAATGAAAAACAGTATGACTGCAATGGGCGACGGTGCCGAAAGAATCAATGCTACCGGCGATGCACTTTCAGAGATTTCTACTTTAATGGAAGGCTCAATTGCCGAAATTGGAAAGCAGGTTGATCAGTTCCAGGTATAACGGATACAAACAGAATCAAAACTGCAGCTTTTTAAAACTTTATTGAACCAACAACTGTCTCATCACTGCTGCTGTCATTTGCAGAAACAGTTGGTGCAGAATATGCGTATGCATCGGAAGCAGGTTTTGGTTCTTCTTTCTTAACAGTTTTTCTTGTTCTGGTTTTTGGAGAAGCCATAAAGGCAAACAGACTACCACACAAGCCACCTGCAAGAATTATAAGCACTCCAACTACCCCGTTCGGATTTTTCTGAATAAACTGACAGACAATAAAAAGACAGGTTGCAAGTGCAGAGGAAACAGAAATTGCCTTTTTTGAAATATGGAAAAGCATATCAAGCAGAATAAGCATAAATACAACAGCATCAGAACCCGAAAACGGAAGCTTACAGCAGCAGGCAGAAAGAACTCCGGTAAAAATTGTTGCTACAAAAATCATAATGCCAATTACCATTGAACCGTAGCGTTCTTCCATTACAGAGCCAAGCAAAGAAATTATTACAAGTTTTACAAAAAAAGAAAGTGCTTCCCCGCTGCCAAAAACATACAGGAACAGGCGCAAATAACTGAAAAAGGATTTGAAGCTGAACTGAAACTCGCCGTCGCAGGTTGGAGTAATAAGGATTGTGGAATTAAGCTTGTTCTTAAGTAAAAACCAGTCAAGAACAAACAGCAGAACAGAAAGCAAAGTGAATATTATAGTAACAGGTGCATCATAATTTAGTTTCATCTTAATTTTTGATTTTGTTTTTTTCTTTGCCATTTTTACTCCTTTTCGCAGCTATATTATAATCCCAGCCCTTCATCAACACCCATCGTAATATTCATGCACTGAACGGCAGCGCCCGAAGCTCCCTTTCCAAGATTATCAAACCGGGTTGTAATCATTATTCTGTCATCGTTGCCATAAACAAAAATCTGCATTTCATTAGTATTTGCCAAGGTATTTGCAGGAATAAATTGTTCCGTCAAAACACCTTCTCCCATAAAACCGGCAACCTTTACAAAGCGGCAACCTTCATAATGAGCAGCAAACATTTCCCAGACATCGTGTGCCGTTACCTTTTTAGCAAGCAATCTTGAATGAAGTCCTACAGTTACTGTCATTCCCTGAAAATAATCACAGATATATGGATTAAAAATCGGTTCGTAATCAAGCCCTGAAATCTTTTTCATTTCTGGAAGATGCTTGTGCATTTGTGTTAGTGCATACAAACGTGGAGAATCAAGACCAGAATCCCTGCCCTCAGCCTCATACTGAGCAATTGCCTTTTTACCGGCTCCAGAATAACCGCTTACCGCATGAACCACAACCGGATAATCACCCGGCATAATTCCAGACTTCACAAGCGGATAACAGATTGCAATTGTACCACTTGCATAACAGCCAGGAACTGCAACTCGCTTTGAAGAAACAATTCGTTCTCGGAAAGTCTTATCCAGCTCCGGAAAACCATACGCCCATTCCGGATTTACCCTATGTGCAGTAGAGGCATCAATTATTTTTGTATCTGGATTTATACAAAGCCCAACCGACTCAATTGCTGCTGCATCAGGCAGACACAAAAAAGTAAAATCAGAAGCATTTATATATTCTGCTCTTGCCGCAGGATCCTTTCGTTTATCTTCATCAATCGTCAGAATCTCAATATCATTTCTGCCTTCAAAACGCTCAAAAATCTTAAGCCCCGTTGTTCCTTCTTTTCCATCAATAAAAATCTTGTACTTCATACGTAAAATTATACTCCTATATTACCCTTTCAGCCAGCGCAACAAACATTGGAATTGTTACCATGCAGACTACACTCGTTATCGTAACCATAAGACTTGCATACGATGTATCCTTATCAAATACACATGCAAGACTCGAAATACTTGTTGCCGCCGGACACATCGAACAGATTAGAGTGACAAAAATCATCATTCTCATCGCATCCGGGTTTCCAAGGCAGGCAAAAATCTGTAAAGCAGAAACGCCCTTAAAAATCAACATTAAAAAAATAAGATTTACAATTGCACACACAACAAGCCTGACTGCCGAAAACTTAGCGATTCTGAAAACAAAATATGCGCCGCTTGTTTTAGCTTGTCCGCCTTCAGGCTTCTTAAAATCTGCAAAAAGTATTCCAAGCAGAATCATTGAAGTTGCTGTATTCAAATCACCAATCATAGAAACCGGCTTTGCAATAAACTCTGGCAGTGTAACCGGCAGACAGAAAATTACAAGACCAATACAAACTGCAATAATATTCGGATTAGTAATAATCTTTTTAAGATTTATTGTTCCGCTCAGCTGATGGTAACCGTAAGTCCAGATTAAAAGATTAAATATAATCAGATAACCCATCAGATAAAAAACGCCTTCATCACCAAATACACCGCGTATTAAAGGTATACCCACAAATCCGCAGTTTGTAAAAGCAGTTCCAACTCTGTCAAGAATATTCAAATCACGCTTTGCTTCATCCTTAGAAAGCGTAAACAGCAATCCAACCAGAATCATCAGCCCATGAACAATCAGGGAAATTGCAGCAACAAAACCAAGCTGCTTTAATTTAAGCGCATCAAACTCCAGATTGAACGAACTTACAACAAGACACGGATTTATAAAATACAGAAGCATCTTGCTCAAAAACTTTTGTTCTTTGTCTCCAACCTTAAAGCATCTTGCAACAATAAATCCACTCAAGACAATCAGAAGCATTGTAATCAGCTGTTTCATAACCAGTAAATACATTTTCTATCTCCTGATTACCCTCTGCTGAACAACGCAAATAATGCCGTAAACAATCCGAGTGAAGCTGCCATCATAATCAATCCTGCAAGCAGAACACCAAGCATTACTGCAATCACTGTATCACGGAACCTCATACCGAGCAGACTTGCTGCAAGGGTACCTGTCCAGGCACCAGTCCCGGGAATAGGAATACCAACAAAAAGAAGAAGTGCAACAAAAATCCCGCGTCCAGCCTTTGACTGTAGCTTTTCACCGGCAGCCGTACCCTTTACCAGAAAGAATCGGCATATACCGCCAATCACTTTTTTATCCTGTCCCCACTCCAGAAACCTTCTTGCAAAAAGATAAATAATAGGTACAGGAAGCATATTTCCAATAATACAGACTATATACGACGGCACAACCGGCATCTGCAATGCCTGAGACACAGGAATTGCACCTCTAAGCTCAATAAGCGGCACCATCGAAATAAAAAAAATCCACAGATAATTCTTAAACATACTATATCAGTATACAAAAAAATCATATTCAGAGCAAATGAGTATTATTCTAATACTTTGTTATACTTTGTATTCATATTGACTATTATTCGACAAAAATATATATTATGTCATACGCTATCAGGAAATGGAGATAATAATTATGAAAAAGACATTTTACGCATATTCATTTTATTATTACTATTTCTCCCCGGTTCAGTAAAGAACAGATAGCTGTGATTTGGTAATAATGAGCGATTCTATTCTTTACGGAGAACAGAATCGCTTTTTTTTTTTGGAGTGATTATGAAAAACTCATTCGGTAACAATTTGCAGATTACGCTTTTCGGCGAAAGTCACGGTCCGTTTATCGGCTGTGTACTAGACGGACTCACCCCCGGCATAAAGATTGATGAAGATTTTATCCGTCATCAGCTTTCACTACGTCGCCCGGGTGGAAAAATCTCAACTGCCCGTGTAGAACTGGATGAATTCCAGATTGTAAGCGGGGCTTTCAACGGATTTACTACAGGCACACCGCTCTGCATCCTTATTCCAAACACCGCCCAGCATAGCAAGGATTATTCAAAAACAGCATCCCTTGCACGCCCCGGTCACGCAGACTACACTGCCGAATGTAAATATCACGGCTTCCAGGATTACAGAGGAGGCGGTCACTTCAGCGGAAGAATTACAGCAGCTCTTGTTGCAGCTGGTGCAATTGTAATTCCGGCGCTCGCTCAAAAAGGCATTCTTATTGGTACTCATATAAAATCATGCGGTGGAATTAAGGATATTGATTTTGCAGGCTCAGATATTACACCAGATTCCATCAGTACTACAACTCTTAACGCACAGATAAAATCATTAAACGAAAAAACTCTTGCAGTTCTTGATGATAAAGCCGCAAACCTTATTCAAACCGAAATTGAAAAAATCGCAGCACAGGGAGACAGCGTAGGCGGTGTTCTTGAAACTGCAGTTACAGGACTTCCCGCAGGACTTGGGGAACCCTGGTTTGATTCTTTTGAAAGTCTTTTGTCTCACGCTATTTTCAGCATTCCTGCCATAAAGGGGATTCAGTTTGGCGATGGCTTTGATAAGGTAAACGGTCTTGGCAGTGAGTTCAATGATTCGTTCAGAACAGACGGCAATAAAGTTTATACACTAACTAATCACAACGGCGGAATAAATGGAGGAATTACAAACGGCATGCCTGTTATTTTCAGAACAGCAGTTAAGCCAACTCCATCAATTTATAAAGAACAGCAGACAATCGACTTTAAGAAAAATCAGAATGCAGATTTTATTATAGAAGGAAGACACGATCCCGCAATCATTCACAGGGCCCGAGTCGTTCAGGACAGTGTTACCGCTCTTGTTGCTGCGGATGTTCTTCTTGGTCGTTTTGGTACAGATTATTTTTGTGATGAAAACAACGGGGAGACCTGCTAAATGAATTACGGACTTATCGGCGAAAAACTTGGCCACAGCTTTTCAAAAGAGATTCACGCACTCATCGGCAGTTATGATTATGAGCTTAAAGAAATTGCCAGCATAGACTTACCGGCATTCATGCAGCAGAAAGAGTTTAAGGGCATTAACGTCACAATTCCATACAAGCAGGATGTAATACCTTTTCTTAATTCAATTGATAAAGCCGCAGAAGAAATTGGAGCTGTTAATACAGTTGTTAATAGAGACGGTAAGCTTTCAGGCTACAACACAGATTTTATAGGATTAAAAAGATTGATTTTATCACAGGGCTTAAAGCTTGACGGGAAAAAGGTTTTGATTCTTGGAACAGGCGGAACTTCCAGAACTGCACGTGCTGTAGCAAAAGCCCTTAATGCAAAAACAATTCTTACAGTAAGCCGTTCTGCAAAACCGGGTGATGATAAAGCTGACTCTATTTCACAATCTGTAATTTCTTATCATGATGCAGCAGCCCTTCATAATGACTGCGACATAATCATCAACACTACCCCTTGCGGCATGTTCCCAAAAATTGATGATTCACCGATTGATCTTTCACCGTTCACTAAACTTTCCGGTGTAATTGACGTAATTTATAATCCTCTCCGAAGCCAGCTTGTTTTGCAGGCGCAGGAGAAAAAAATAATTGCAGCCGGTGGTTTGTATATGCTTGTTCAGCAGGCAATTGCTGCATCTGAATATTTTTTTGACACTACTTACAGTGATGATGAGGCCGACCGCATTTACAAAACAATTCTTAACAAAAAGCAAAACATTGTTCTTGTTGGCATGCCGGGTTCAGGAAAAACTACCGTAGGAAAAAAACTTGCACAAAAATTAAACCGCAAGTTTTACGATACTGATGTTGTTATCACAGAAAAGGAAGGTACAACTCCTGCAGAAATAATCAGGACAAAGGGAGAACAGGCTTTTCGTGATATTGAATCCGCAGTTTGCAGGGAACTTGCAAGTGAACAGGGAGTGATAATTGCAACTGGAGGCGGAGCAGTTCTTCGCAAAGAAAACGTTTTTAATCTTAAGAAAAACGGTTTGCTCTTTTTTATTGACCGCCCGCTTGAAGCTATTAAACCAACCGAGGACCGTCCGCTTTCAAGCTCCGAAGATAAGCTGCGTCAGGTATACGAATACCGCTACCCGATTTACACCCGCGAAACCGATTACCATATCGTGTCGGATAACATATTAGAACATACGATAGAAAAAGTTTTGAAGGAGTTTGTATGAAACTTAAAGTAATAAACGGACCGAACATAAACATGCTTGGTATACGGGAACCGGGCATTTATGGTAAAGATAATTTTGCAACTCTCTGTCAGACTGTAAAAGATTTTGCAGCGCAGAAAAATATAGAAGTCGAGCTTTATCAGTCTAACCACGAAGGCGACCTTGTTGACGTAATTCAGGAATGTTTTGGTAAAATAGACGGGATTGTAATAAACCCGGGCGCCTACACCCACACAAGTATTGCACTCCTTGATGCCGTAAAATCTGTAAGCATACCAACTGTTGAAGTTCACATTTCAAAGGTTGAAGAACGCGAGGATTTCCGTCAGATAAGTTACATAAGACTTGCCTGTGTAAAAACAATTACAGGACATGGAATTGCTGGCTACACAGAAGCAATGAATTTTTTAATTGATTACATAAACGGAAACAATACGGGCAACACCAACACAGGCAGCTGCAAAGGAGCAAATCATGCAGATTAATTCTTCCGTTGCAAAAGGAATTATGACAGCTCCTCCTTCCAAAAGCATGGCACACAGAAACCTCATCTGTGCTGCCCTTGCAGAAGGAAAAAGTGTAATTCATAACATAGATTTTTCTGCTGATATTGAAGCTACAATTTCCTGTTTGAATGCACTTGGAGTAAAAGTTCAGTCAGATTCTGCTGACACAAATGAACCTGCTGACACTACTCTCACCGTTTATGGAACTGGCGGACATTTTACCGAAAATCCTCATTCACTCTTTTGCAACGAAAGCGGAAGTACTCTCCGTTTCTTTATTCCAATTGCGCTTCTTTCTGAACAGGAAGCTGTTTTTACAGGAAGTAAAACTCTTCTTTCCCGTCCTCTTTCTGTTTACGAAGAGCTTTGCAAAACACAGGGAATTGAGTTTGAACGTATAGACGGGGCTAAGAATAATCAAGCTGTAATCCAAGAAAAGCAACAGGAGACCTCACAACTCCGCATCAAAGGTAAGCTCCAGCCGGGTAATTTCAGCATTCCCGGCAACATAAGCAGTCAGTTTATTACAGGACTTTTATTTGCACTTCCTTTATTAAACTCAGACAGTTCAATCACATTAACAAACACAATCGAAAGCCGCGCTTACATTGAAATGACAATCCAGACACAAAGAAGCTTTGGCATACAGATTGAATGGAAAAATGAAAATACGCTTTTTATCAAAGGCAACCAGAAATATATTGCATCAGAACAAACTGTAGAAGGCGACTATTCTAACGCAGCCTTTTTTGAAGCCTTCAACACAATCGGTGGAAATGTAACAATCAACGGTTTAAATCAGAACAGTCTTCAGGGTGATAAAATCTACATTGAACATTTTAAGGCTCTGCAAAACGATTTCTGCACAATCGACATTTCCGACTGTCCTGATCTGGGACCGATTCTTTTTGTTATTGCCGCCTTACATCATGGTGCAAAGTTCACGGGAACAAAACGCCTCAAGATTAAGGAAAGCGACCGCGGTACAGTTATGTGCGAAGAGCTTGCCAAGTTAGGCATAACTACCAGTCAGAGTGAAAATGAAATAGTAATTTCACCGCTGCAGAATAAAATGTTCCAACAGGATACTGTGCCACAACAGAATACAGTGCCACAATCTGTAACCCTGCTTGGACACAACGACCACCGGATTGTAATGGCGCTAACTGTATTGCTTACAAAAACTGGCGGCAACATAGAAGGCGTTGAAGCTGTACGAAAAAGTCTGCCGGATTTTTTCAAACGAATAAAAAAACTTGGAATAGATTTTGAACCAGATGGAGAAGAAATAAAAAATGGAATGGATTACTAAACAAAATATTCTCATTGTTGGTCTTGGACTTATGGGCGGAAGCTACGCCAAAGGACTTAAAAGAATCGGCTACAGAATATCGGCAATTGACAAAAATGCAGAATCAATTAAGTTTGCGCTTGATAACGACATAATTGATGAAGGAGCTTCAGAACCGCTTCCAGAATTAATCAGTAAGGCAGACACAATAATTTTTGCACTTTATCCTCACGTTTTCATTAAATGGATTAAGGCAAATCAAAAGTACTTTAAGTCTGGCATTACAATTACTGATGTAACCGGTGTAAAAAGCGGTGTTGTTTACGAGATTCAAAGCATTCTGCGCGACGATGTTGAGTTTATTCCTTCACATCCAATGGCAGGACGCGAGGTTTATGGTGTACAGAACAGCGATGATTCAATCTTCCACAATGCAAACTACATCGTAACTCCAACTTCAAAAAACACAAAAGAAGCAATCAACTGGTGTAGTGACCTTGGACGTCTTTTGGGCTTTAGAAAAGTTTCCATCCTTACACCGGAAGAACACGACCAGATGATTGGTTTTGTTTCGCAGCTTACACACGTAATTGCAGTTGCACTTATGGATTGCAATGACAACACAAAAATCGTAGACTACACGGGTGACTCTTTCCGGGACCTTACCCGTATTGCAAACATCAACGAAAACATGTGGAGCGAGCTTTTCCTTATGAACAAGCAGCCTCTGTTAGACCAGATGGACAGCTTTATCAACGAAATGCAGACTTTACGCAAAATGCTTTCGGATGATGATAAAGCAGGACTTTGCGAAAAAATGAAGCTCTCAACAAAAAGAAGGGCTTTATTCAATAAAAAATAGATTCTTTAAATACAGGAGATAAAAAAATATGAACATGGAGTTTGAAAAGAAACTTACTATACCGGCAGAAGTTAAGGAGCAGTATCCTATTAATGCAAAAATAAGCAAAACCGTTGAAGAAAAACGTGCCCAGCTTAAAGCCATTTTTGAAGGACGTTCAGATAAGTTCCTTCTTATAATTGGTCCCTGCTCTGCAGACAACGAAGAAGCCGTTCTTGATTACATGCACCGCCTTGTTCCTGTTCAGGAAAAGGTAAAGGACAAAATCTTTATTGTTCCGCGAATCTACACAAACAAGCCGCGAACTACAGGTCAGGGCTACAAGGGTATTCTTCATCAGCCGGACCCAACCGGTAAGCCAGATTTATACAAGGGTATTCTTGCAACACGCCACATGCACATGCGTGCAGTTGAAGAAACAGGTTTTATTTTTGCAGAGGAAATGCTTTATCCGGAAAACCACAAATACCTTGATGATATTCTGGGCTATGTTGCAGTTGGTGCCCGCTCGGTAGAAGACCAGCAGCACAGACTTACAGCAAGTGGAATTGAAATCCCTGTCGGTATGAAGAACCCTACTTCAGGAGATATTTCGGTAATGCTCAATGCAATTATGGCAGCACAGCACAAGCATACCTTTATTTACCGCGGCTGGGAAGTTCACTCTCAGGGTAACCCATGGGCTCACGCAATTTTACGCGGTTCTACAAACAAGCACGGCAACAACATTCAGAATTATCATTACGAAGATATTATCCGTCTCTGCGATGCTTATGATGAACGGGAGCTTTCTAATCCTGCTGTAATCATTGATACAAACCATTCGAACTCAAATAAAAATCCTTTTGAACAGCCTAGAATTGCAATGGAAGTTTTGAACTCTATGACTCACAACGACCGCATCAAAAAGCTGGTAAAAGGATTTATGATTGAAAGCTATATTGAAGATGGAAACCAGAAGCCTGGCGAAAACTGCTATGGTAAATCAATTACAGATGCCTGCCTCGGCTGGGAAAAATCTGAAAAATTGATTTACGACATAGCAGATAAGTTATAATTTACTGATAGTATTCTTCTTTATCAGTTGGCTTGTCGTCTTCGTAAATCCACTGCTGCTGCGGAATATTGTTCTGCCATACTCCACCGGCAAGACGATGAGCCTCTTCTATTGCGAGCAGCCATTTTGTAATTACCTTGCGCTCAGGCTGGAACTCGTAATAGATTCCATTGAAGAAGCCGCCAAAGTATGAAGAATCGGTAGACATTACCATAGAAATAAGAGCTGTTGTCGGGCAATGGATTTCGAACGGCTCTCCTGTTGTAGTTTTTGTTCCTGTAAAAGAAAACTCTTTTCGAGTGAGCTTCATCACACCTTCACCAAAAATCTCAGCAGTTACAGTTTTATCTACATAGTGATCAGCAGGCTCTGTACCAATTTTAGTTTTTTCTTCAATACAGAAATCAGGATTATCGCGAATCATTCTGTAAACATACCGGCGCTGAAGCTCATACCATACGCGCATATTTTTTGGAACAAGGCATTCAGGGCTGTCTGGAATCAAATCATAATATTCATTGATTGTTACACCGTTACCGCAAGCCGTACACTTAAACTTGTTTCCTTCTCCGTGCATGCTCAATTCGTTGTGGCACTTCGGACACCAGAAAAGATGTTCTTCAAGCTTATTGGCAACAGTATCGTTTCCTGCAAACTTAATGCGGGCTTCTTTGTTCCATTCAAAATCATCATTCCAGATAGATTCTGAAATTGCTTCTTCTATTTTCTCTGCTGTAAGCCTCGGATCCTTTACCTGCTCTGCTGTATAAAGCTGGTTTACAGTGATGATGACTTTACCCGGTCGGTTTGCAATATTCCATTGAGTGTTAGACATATAACCGCCGGTAATTTTTGTTGTGTAGACAGGAATGCCAAGCTTCTTTACAAGCTTACCTGTTCCTGGAGTTATAGGCTGATTAGTACCGGAAATACTTGATTTTCCTTCCGGGAATAAAAGAACACTTCCACCAGCTTTTGTAATCTGAATGATTTCCTTTATACAGTGAAAGTCGGAAACAAAGTTTTTCTTTGGAATAACCTTGCAGATTTTGAAGATTGCGTGCATGTGCGCCCTGTGAAACTCAATGTTAGAAGCAACAAAGTTCATAGGCTTTTTGATTGCCATACCAATGTATTCCCAGTCGCAGCGTGAAGTATGATTACTGAATACTAAAATCGGTCCCTTTGTTTTGTTAATGTCTGTATTGTTTACAACATGTACATTCATAGGTGCTGCCTGTGAACGTGCTACAACCTGTCTCATCACAAAGAAGATAAAAGGATTAATCGGAACTCCCTTTTTGTTTTCAAGATACTTATCAATATTCAATTCACTCATGTTATTCCTCCAAAAAAAAATCAAATAAAAAATCCTGACACTCCCGTAGAAAATGCCCTCAGCCAGATGGAGAAATCTGTCTTCGGTCATTTTCTACTCCGTATCAGGATTTTTTTATCTGAAATTATTCATTCGTTTATTGTAACTTTGGATATTTATCAAAGTAAGCTTTTGTTTCTTTAGCAACTACACCGCTCAAAACAATCAAAGCGATACAGTTAGGAATTGCCATCAAACCGTTGAAAATATCAGCAATGTCAAATACTGTTGTTACAGTAAAGTATGGACCGATTGCAATAGCAACGATGTAAAGAATACGATAAATCATTACATATTTCATCTTTCCATTTGTGATATATTCAAGACATTTTTCTGAGTAGTAATCCCAACCAAGAATTGTTGTGAATGCAAAGAATGCAAGACAAAGCATAAGAAGGAACTGGATAGAAACGCCGTCTCCACCTAAATCCCATGAAAGAGAAGCAGCTGTAAGTTCAACACCCTTCCATCCTGCAGCCTGATACTGAGCATAGAACTCAGGATTTGTCATGGCAAGAACGATTGCAAGACCAGTCATTGTACAAACGATAAGTGTATCGATTACAGTACCAGTCATGTTTACAAGACCCTGTTCAACAGGTTCATCTGTCTGAACTGGAGCAGCAGCGATTGGAGCAGAACCGAGACCAGCCTCGTTAGAGAAGATACCGCGGGCAATACCTTTCTGCATAGAATCAAGAACCTGCTTCATAACCCAACCTGCAGCACCACCAGCCATAGCCTTCCAACCGAATGCAGACTTAAAGATAAGAACGAATGCAGCTGGAACCTTTGTAGCATTCATGATGATTACAGAGAGTCCAAGGAATACGTATACGATAGCCATTGCAGGAACAACTTTTTCTGCAACCTTAGAAATACGTTTAAGACCACCAATAATTACAAGAGCAGCACAGAGTGTTACAATAACACCACCAATTACTGTTGCCCATGAATAAGAGTTTTCACCAATTACAAAAGCAGTGCTTGTGTTGCTGAAAGCCATATTAACAGCAGATGTAATACCGTTGATCTGAGTCATTGTACCAATACCCATAAGACCAGCGAGTGCACCGAATACAGCAAAGAGGATTGCAAGCCACTTCCACTTTGGTCCCATACCTTTTTCGATTGTATAGAAAGGTCCACCAAGAATATGACCGTCTTCTTTTACTTCGCGGTATTTTATAGCAAGCATACATTCTGCATATTTTGTTGCAGTTCCAAGAATTGCGGCAATCCACATCCAGAAAAGAGCACCAGGACCACCGGCTGCAATAGCAGTTCCTACACCGACGATATTACCTGTACCGATTGTAGCAGAAAGTGCAGTACAAAGAGCAGCAAATCCAGAAAGCTCACCTTCTCCTTCATTTTTCTTGAAGATACCTTTGAAGGCTCTTCCCAATTTTGTAAACTGAATACCTCTTGCACGGATAGTAAGAATTAATCCAGTAGCAAGAATAAGGATCATCGTAGGGATTCCCCAAACAATGTCATCAATTTTTGTAACAATTGAGCTGAACATAGTTCATATCCTTTAAAATAAAAATAGAGTTTGCAACAATTCCAAATGACGGAAAAGAAACAAACTCTCCAAAGAGAAAAAACAGAACAATTTTAAATAGCTCCGTCCTTTATGCCTGAGATATCAGCTTTAATAGCCTTAACCCTTCGGCGTCCTATTGGTGTATAGGAACTCTCCAGAGAATCAATGCCGTAAAACACGTTACGAACATCAATATTAAAATTATATATGATTCTATGTAAAAATACAACAAAAAAAAGGAACTCCATTGCTGAAGTTCCTTTCTAAAGGAGTGGATAGGAGTCGAACCTACCAATGATGGTTTTGCAGACCAGTCCCTTACCGCTTGGGTACCACTCCAAAAAAATGTAGTGTTAATTTATCAGAAATTGCACGACTTGTCAACATAGCGAAAGCTTCTGTTTGTTGGTAACAATCATTTTTACTGCTTTCGCTTGCAGTTTTATAAATATAAAACTGCACATTTCTCGAAACTTGATTTAATTAGCAGATAGTTCTTTTGCCGCTATGACAGAGCCCAACACGCCGCAGGCACATAAAACCAGATTGCCAATTGTTCCAAAGCTTATGAATGCACATAAAACGATTATTACGGCTGACATGACAAAAATTGCAATTTCGCGGAGCCAGAACATTTTTTCATTTCCTTCTGAACCAGCTTCTGTGTTCTCGCCATTATTCTCCCGGCGCTTACCATACTTTTTAATTCTGAATGGGATTGATATTAAAACCGCAACGTATAATACTGCAGCAACACCGGAAATGATTACATTTATTCCAACTGGCAGTTCAGCTCCACTCATTACTTATTTCTCCATTCAACAAACTTCATAAGGGCTTTTCTGCCGCTTGTAAACGCAAACGGAATGTTTTCTACATCCTCTTTTGAACGTACCCTGTAAGAGCGGAAACCGGCAACCTCACCTTCCTGTGCTTTAAGATGAGTAATATAATCATCTATACTTTTATACTCTTCCGGCAGTTTTGCAGTAAAGAAAAGGTCACAGGTATGATATTCAATATTCTTGTACGGATAAACATTCGGGTAAGTACACAAAAAATGAAAGTCTTTTACATCAATAGACATTTCTTCCTTGCATTCACGGGCAACTGCATCTTCTGCTGTTTCATCAAAATCAACAAATCCACCCGGTAAATCAGCGCAGCCCAATTTAGGTTCATTTGCACGTACAGCAAACAGAATGTTATCATCCTTATCATAAATCATAATACCTACAGCGGCCGCAACATTGTTATACAGGGTATAACCACAGTCCGGACAAACCCATTTTCGGTTTCCAGGATTCTGAACGTTTCTGCCTCCACAATTCGGGCAATAAATAAAATTGTTATCCATATCAATTCCTTCTATATATATTTATATATTTTTTTTCTATAAATAATTTACTTAAAACAGCGCATTGTAATTGCATCGGCCAAGGCTTCAGAACGTTTTACGGTTTGAATTATGAGTGGAACTATAAGCGGAATCATAACCCGTATCTTAGCCATCACCCCTTTTACCTTTCCAAAGCTTCCCCTGATAATCTGAGTTTTTATAATACCGGAGGCTTCATCTACAAGAAGCGGAATAAACCTGAAAATTATTTCCGTAATCAGAATAAAATAACGTACAGGGATTTTTATAAGTGAAAGAGGTTTCAGCAGTACACTCATTCCATCAATTAAATCGTATTCCGGCGTAGAGATAAAAAATGCACTTATACAGGACAAAGCCGCATACGTTCTTAGAATTGTTGCAAGACAAAACAGCAGCTTTGATGGAGTTACATAAAACCATTTCCAGCTTGTAAACGCAGCTTCACCTTCCACTGATGGGTGAAAAATCATCTGGAAAATACTGAACAGCAGCAGGAATGGCAGAATCTTAATCCAGACAAGAACAAGCCGCTTTAAGCTGAAGCCTGCAAGCTTACAGTAAATTATAGATACACAAAGCATTGCTGTACAAAGCCATACAGGTCTTACTGCAAGAGAACAGACAAAAAGAAGCAGGAATAACAGGATTCTCCATACAGCAGGAAGATGTTCTAAAACTGATTTTTTATTTCTTCGTGCGCCCGCCAGTGATGCAGTTACATTCCTTAAGTTTGCTAACGTTGCTTCAAAAGGATATGGTTCCAGTTTAGTAAGATTTCCAAGAGTTTTCTTGGAAGGATTTGCCTTTATTTCCGATTCAAAAATTGATTCATCATCTTCTTCACTGTCAAAAACAATGCGGCCCTTATCAATTCCAATTTCACGGTCGGCAAAACGAGCTTCATCCCTTTTGTGAGTACTGAAGAAAACTGTTTTACCTTCATCGGCAAGCTTACGCAAAAGCATCATAACTTCATAGCGTGATTCTCCATCAAGCCCGGCTGTTGGTTCATCAAAGAAAAGGATATCGCTGTCCATTGCAAGTATACCGGCAATTGCAAGCCGTCTCTGTTCACCACCGCTTAACTGTACGGTCTGCCTGTCACCAAAAGTTTCATATGGAAGCTTTACCGCCTCCATTGCCTCCACAACCCGCGCCTTTAATTTTTTGCCTTTTACTCCAAGGTTTTTCGGCCCGAAAGCAACGTCATCGGCAGCAAAGCTTTCAAACAGGGCATCTGTACAATTCTGCTGGGCAATAACCGGAGCACTCTTACAATAAATCTCACCGGAATTACATTTTAAAAGCCCGCACGCAAGCTCCATTACTGTAGATTTTCCAGCCCCGGAAGGCCCTGTAAAAGCAGTAAGAGTACCTTCATATAAATTAAAGCTCAAATCGGTTAATGTCTGATAGCTTGCTGATGAATCATAATTAAAAGACACATTTGAAAAACGCAGCGAAAGATTTTTCTGGTCATCATCTTCCTGGTCATTGTTTACAGATTTTTTATATTCATCAAGAGCCGGCCCCAGAATCATTTTTTTATAATCTTCATTGTCAAAAAAGGCTTCGCAAGTTCCTGTATAAAAGATTTTTCCATCCTTCATACCGATTATATTTTCTGCTTCCTTTATTGCTTCTATATCATGAGTTACGTGGAGGATTGTATTGCCTTCCTTGTGCCAGTAGCGCAAAAACTCAAAAATACTTTCACGGGAATCGGGGTCAATCATTGCAACGGCTTCATCAAGAATAAGGATATCGGGCCAGATTGCAAGCATACCGCTCAAGGCTGCTTTTTGTGTCTGCCCCAGAGAAAGTGCAGCCGTAGCCGACTGGGCCTTATCGAGCAAATCTACCACAGTCAGTGATTCTATTGTCCTGAGTTCAATTTCTGCCTTTGGAAGCCCAAGATTCTGCGGACCAAAAGCTGTATCACGCGAAACTATTCCACTTACGAGCTGGTCCTTTGGCGACTGAAAAACAAGTCCAATCCGCATATTTTCCTGGATTTTTACCGTACCTTCATCCTGTTTAAGCAACCCGCAGATAATTCTTGTAAGCGTACTTTTTCCGCTTCCATTAAGTCCTACTAAAGCAGTATAAGAACCTTTTTCTATTTCAAAAGAAACATTATCTACGGCCCTTTTACCTTCGGAATATGAGAAGCTTATGTTTTCAGCAGAAATTATACTCATTGTTCAATAATATATCATAATAAAAAAAAGACTGAAAGTACAAACTTTCAGTCTTTTATAGATTCTCATTTTAAGTACGAGAATTGCAGATTATTAATCTTCAAGAGTAATAGTAACAACAACTGTTCCTGTAGTTGGAATTGGAACTTCAGCAGGAACCTGTTCTGCCTTTGTACCAGTATTGTTTGCAGCATCTTTTTGAGCCTGTGTATTACCAGTATTCTTTATTTTGTCTGTTTTGTCGGCTGTCTGTGAAGTTGATTTTTCATACTTTCCTGCTGTTGTAGCTTTTGTTCGCTGACCAGCACCTACAACAATAGAACCATCTGTTGAAGTAGAAGAAATGTCTTTTCCATCAGTTGTGGCATTTGCAGACTTATTATTATCTTTATTGCCTGTGTTAGTAGAAGTCGTATCACCAGCATTAGTATTTGAAGCTGTTTCTGTAGTTGCAGTTGTATCTGTAGTTCCTGCAGTATCAGTGTTTTCAGTAGAATCTGTAGTTCCAGTAGAATCTGATGAATCTGTAGAAGCAGAAGAGCCTGCTTCACCTTCGTTTCCTGATTCTTCTTCACTTTCTTCTTTCTTATCTTCAGAACCTTCTTCTGTAACAGGAGGAGCAACATAATCCTTTGCAGCAGTTACAACAACGGCACCTTCAGCACAAGTAACAATACCACCGGCAGTTACCGTATAATCAGTACCTCGCACAGAAGCTACTGCAACGGCTGTTCGGGCTGTGTAGTCAATTTTCTTATTATCAGTATGTGTTACCTTTGAACGAACAGCACCTGTGTTTACGTAAAGACTTACAGTATCTTTTGTACCGGAAGTCTTAAGGGTTTCAATTGTAACACGAGTTAAAGCAGGAACAGCCATAATTGAACCATTCAGGTTGATTCGTGCTTCAGACTGAAAACCAGTATTAATTGTATCGGACTGGGCAATTACATCGCCTGTTTTAAGAGGAATCCAATCGCTTCCATTATGGCTTACTTCAACCTTTCCTTTTACATAAGTTACCTTTGCTTCAGCCGAAAATAGCGGCAAACTGATTACCGTAGAAACTATAAATGCAAGTACTAATTTTACAAGAGTTCTTTTCATAAAATACCTCCGCTTGCTTTAGAATGATAATGCAGCTCTAAGAGTTGCTGTAAGGTTATTGTCATTACTTTTTGATATATCAATATAACTATTTATATCAAGACCAAGCTGTAAATCGGTGAAAGGTGCATAAATAAATGATAAATCGGCTTCCACACCCTTTACTTGAACCTCGCTCTCTGGAATAGCCAAAAGAACCTTAGATGTAACACCAACATATACTTTATCTACTACAAAAGAACATGAAACATTTGGAATGATTGCTCCCGTAGTCTGTGGTGCTGAAAGTGAATTAACAACTGAACGTGAAGTTACACCAAGGAAAGGACTAAGGAATCCATTTTTTCCAGAAGCATATTCTGTTCCTAAAGAAACACTCATAATATCTGTAGGATACATATACAGACTGAAAGTTGAATAATTCATAATTGATGCAAAATCTGTTGTACCAAAAGCTGAAGCTAAATAATAGAAGACTTTATTAGAAAGTGGACCAGAGAACAATAAAGTTCCATAATAACGGTTGTATTTTTCTTCTCCCATATCCAAAACAGCCAAAGCCTGAATACTCAAAGCCTGATTAGCAAATAATGAAGGGAACTCAAAAGTTGCACCTGCAGGAACAAAACCGTTTGCAAGATTATAGAACTTATTTTTTGACTCAAAAACAACACCATCTTTATTAAGCATGGAAACTGCAAGAGAGTTCAGTAATCCTGTATATCCACCGAAAGCAGAAAATGCAAACTTTCTTCCAGAATATTTTATGGAAGCTCCATCAAAGTTCTGGATAAAAATAGCAGAAGTACTGTCGGCAAACATATATCTTCCGGCTGAAAAAGAAAAAGTTCCTTTATTAAGTTCATAATCACCGTATATTTTAAACAAATCTACATCTGCAACATTTACAAAATCATTATTTCCGTCTGTCACTGTGAACGTATATTTATACATTCCTTCGCCAGAAAAATACATTCCGCTTTGTCCAAGAGGAGTAGTAATCCACATATAAAGACTGTTTGATTGTGAAAAAGAAAAGTTATTAAAATTTGGAAGAAGAGCTTGTGTATCATTCTTAAAGATTCCACCCCACTCCAAAGAAACAGCTGGTGTAACAAAAACAAAAAGTGCACAAATGGCAGTAATTAAAAATCTATTTTTAACATGAAGTTTCATCTGTCATCACTCCTATTCAATATCCATTCCCATGCATTCATCATCTGTACCATATTCAAGCATACACAAAGTGAGAATGTTAAGAGCTTCAAAACCATTTACTGTATCGTATGGATCGGCATTATGCGGTAACACACCATCTGCCTTAAAAAGTTTAAAAGTATAACGAGGAGAACCCCTTGTAAGTTTATACATAAGACTGCCGCCCTGCAAATCCGGCCACAACCTTGAATAAATATAAGCAAGATTAATAAGACAAACAGGCTCATTTACTTCCATATGCATAGGAATCTGGCCTTCGTCATAAAGAGCACTGACAGCTTCTCCATAACTTGCATCATCAGGAATCAGATTCTGTCTGATTGCAGAAAGATAACAGATTTCACCATAGCATACCTCGTCAGATTCCAAAATCTTAGTGATTACATCTGCTGACTGAGCATAAATACAGCTTGCGATAAACAAGCATATTAATATTGATACTATTTTCTTCATAACCTATATTTTACAATACATTTTTTTCAATGTCTACAAATAAAAAATAATTAAAAAATGTAAAAATTATTGCCGATTACACTTTTTTTTTATATCTTTTAAAGCAAAATCTTAAATGGTTTAACAATTCGGAGGCTTTGGCTTCCTCGAAAATAATTTTTTTCAAAATATAGAGGTATTAAAATGGCAAAACAATTAATGTTTAGCGAAGATGCACGAAAAAAACTGCTCTCTGGTGTTGAGCAGATTTCAAAGGCTGTAAAAGTTACCCTCGGACCATGCGGACGAATGGTAATGCTTGATAAAAAATACGGCGCACCTACAATCACAAAGGATGGTGTTTCTGTTGCAAAGGATATTGAACTTGCAGACCCGTTTGAAAACATGGGTGCTCAGTTTGTACGCGAAGTTGCAAGCAAGACAAATGATGATGCAGGTGACGGTACAACAACAGCTACAGTTCTTGCTTATGCCCTTGTTCGCGAAGGTGTAAAATCTGTTGCAGCAGGCATGACTCCTATTGAGCTTAAACGCGGTATGGACAAAGCTGTAAAAATTGCTGTAGACGAAATTAAAAAGAATGCAAAACCTGTAAAAGGTGCTGATGATATTACAAACATTGCTACAATTTCTGCCAACAACGATGCTGAAATCGGAAAAATGCTTGCTGATGCTATCGAAAAGGTTGGAAAAGACGGCGTAATCACTGTAGAAGAGTCAAAGAACATGGAAATGACTGTTGATACAGTTGAAGGTATGCAGTTTGACCGCGGTTACATTTCATCATACTTTGTAACAGACCGTGAAAGAATGGAAGCTGATTTTGATGATGCCTATGTTTTGATTTACGACAAGAAGATTTCTGCAATGAAGGATTTGCTCCCAATCCTTGAAAAGGTTGCAAATGCAGGCCGTGCACTCGTAATCATCTGTGAAGATGTTGATGGCGAAGCTCTTACAACTCTTGTTTTGAACACAATCCGTGGTACAATCCGCTGCTGTGCAGTTAAGGCTCCTGGTTTTGGCGACAGAAGAAAGGATATGCTCCAGGATATCGCAATTCTTACTGGCGGTACAGTTGTTAGCGAAGAAGTTGGTCTTAAACTTGAATCTTGTGATATTGATGTTCTTGGTAAAGCAAAATCAATTAAGATTGACAAAGACAATACAACAATCGTTGGCGGTGCAGGAACTCAGAAGGCTATTAAAGAGCGTGTTGAAGAAATTAAGAACGCAATTGCTAAATCTTCTTCAAGCTACGATAAGGAACAGCTGCAGAAACGACTTGCCAAGCTTGCAGGTGGTGTTGCAGTAATCAGCGTCGGTGCTAACACAGAAACAGAAATGAAGGAAAAGAAGTTCCGCGTTGAAGATACAATTGCCGCTACACGTGCTGCTTTGGAAGAAGGTATTGTAACTGGTGGTGGAATGGCTTTGATTGAAGCTGCAAAAGCACTCGATACAATTCCTGCGGACCTTACAGAAGACGAAAAGGTTGGATTTAAGATTGTCCGCCGTGCTCTGGAAGAACCAATCCGCCAGATTGCAGAAAATGCCGGTCTTGACGGTGCCGTTATTGCTGAACGCGCTAAGAATGAAAAGAAAGGAATTGGTTTTGATGCAAGAAAAGCTGTTTGGACAAATATGCTTGATGCCGGAATCATCGACCCTGCAAAGGTAACCTGCTCTGCCCTCAAGAACGCCGCATCTATTGCCGGTACAGTCCTCACAACCGAATGTGCCATCACCGATATCCCAGAACCAAAAGCCCCAGCCGCTCCAGCTCCAGACATGGGCGGAATGTACTAAGGCTTTAAGTTTTAGTAAATAGTGGATAGTAAATAAAGTCCCGGATTATAAAGGGAAATGTGTAAAAAGAATGTAGTGAAGTGGAAGACTGGCTACAAACTGCATCTGCAAAATGCTTAATAAAAGTATTTGTTAAGTAAGAGTTCATTGCAGCTAGCAGTTTGATAGACAGGCTGCAACGTAACTACATTCTTTTTTTGTATAAATGATTTATAATACGGAAGCTTTAAGAACATATTGAAAAAATACGTATAACGTTTTACTATCTACAGTATGATAACACTAAAAGAATTAGCCGCCCGCTGCAACGTTTCCATCGCAACTGTTTCCAACATACTGAATGGCAAAACAAACGTTTCAGAGGCAACAAAACAAAAAGTTTTACAGGCAATTAAAGAAACCGGTTACCGGCCAAGCTACATTGCACGAAGCCTGCGCGCATCAAAGACAAAAACAATCGGATTGATAATAGACGAACTTTCAGCTTTCAGCTCACCTGCCCTTATTGAAGGCGTTTTAACTTATCTTGAAAGTAAAAATTATAAAGCAATTATAGAAACTCTCCGACTTTATTCAAAATGGGGAAATCAGCCTTATACAGAAGATTACAAAAATGTAGTTATGGCATCGGTAAACGAAATGCTTTCTATAAAAGTAGACGGTATTATTTATGTTGCCGCACACGCTCATGATGTTGATTATTTTCCGACAGATCTTCCAGTTCCAATCGTAATTTCTTATGCATTCCAGTCAAGCAGTAAAATCCCGTCGTTACGTATTGATGATGAAACTGCCGGTTACGATATGACAAAGTATCTTATAAGCAAGGGACACAAAAAGATTGCAATAATTGCCGGTGAAGAACAGGATTTACATGGTCATGACCGACTTGTTGGTTTTGAACGCGCAATGAAGGAAGCCGGACTTCCTGTTGACAAAAAGCTTTTTGAAGCCGGAAAATGGAGCCGCGGAAACGGATACCTTGCCTGCCAGAAGCTTTTTGAAAAATCAAACGATTTTACCGCAATTTTCTGCTTTAACGACCTTATGGCTGCCGGCTGCTACGATTATCTTTACGAAATTGGCAAAGTTCCGGGCAAAGATATTGCAGTTGCAGGCTTTGATAACAGGGAAATAGCAGACTTCCTTACTCCACCTCTTACAACAATGGCAATTCCGCTTTATGAAATTGGTGGTGCCGCCGCTTATGTGCTTTTGCAGAAAATAAACGGTGCCGATGCCGAATACGAAAACCACGATGAAAGATTACCATGCCGCTTGATTGAGCGGAAATCT
>JAEEGG010009074.1_pt1 | contig 22378 bp, 17 predicted proteins | sample 9134161 | NCBI WGS metagenome assembly JAEEGG01 (sample SAMN16246543, study PRJNA631951) | gut metagenome | biome: gut microbiome; feature: rumen; material: CR-attached | host: Bos | place: Iran: Karaj | collected 2018-10
ACACCGCGCATAGCGGGATTGTTCTTCTTCAATTCGACGAAAGCCTCGCGGACATGCTTGGCGGCGTCGGTGGTGAACTCGTCGAGTTTGATGTAGCCGAAGTCATGGTCGGGTCCCACCATGCCATAATAGGGCACGTTAGGCAGGTGGATTTCGCGACGGGTGAGGGTACGGTCGAACTGCTTGCCCTCGCGCTCGAGGGTGAGCACCACGTCGGTGCCAGCCTGTCCGCGCATGGCGGAACTGACATCGGCAGTGGTCTTGCCGTGGGTGCTCTGCCCGTCGACGGCCACGATGCGGTCGCCGGCCTTGAGACCCGCCTCGTCGGCAGGGAGGCCGCGGTAGGGTTCGCTGACGAAGATGGAGTCGCCACGCTGCATGATGAGAGCACCAACACCGCCGTATTGTCCCAGCAACTGCAGCTTCACATCCTCCATCTGGCTTTCGGGGAAGTAGTTAGTGTAGGGGTCGAGCGACGAGAGCATGGCGTCGATGGCCACCTTGATGGTCTTACCAGGGTCTACGTCGTCAACATAGTTAAGGTTGAGCTGCTTATATACATTGGAGAAAATCTCCAAATTCTTGGCAATCTCGAAACCACGGTCGTCCGACTGAGCCTGTACGAAGCCGGACAGCCCCATCAGGCCGACCAAACCGACCAGGCCTATGATTTTTATCTTCTTCATTCCATTGAAATATATGCCCAAATAACTCAAAAGGGGAAAGTTTATTGTGTGGCGTTTTCATTCGTCTTTTAACAGAGTGTCAACTACACGATTACGCCCTCCCTCCTACGGGCGGCGTGCAATCCGGCTGACAAGTCCCTTGCGATGCGGCATCCTTTTTTTTCGCTGGCCGGAAAAATGTGTACCGTTGGACAATAAGCGGTGCCGAAGAACGTTATCAAAACATGGAAGGATTAATACTTGCTGCAGGATTGGGGAAACGCCTGAAATCCCTGACCGTCAACCAGCCGAAAGCGCTGGTGTCGGTGGGCGGTGTCACGCTGCTCGAACGCACCATTCACCGGATGGAGGAGATTGGTGTCACACACATTGTCGTCAATGTACACCATTTTGCCGACATGATTGTCGACACCATCCGGCAAAACCAATGGCAGGCTACCGTGAGCATCAGTGACGAACGTGCACTGCTACTCGGCACAGGTGGTGCCCTACGGCATGCCGCCCCTCTCTTCTCCGGAAATGAGGATATACTGGTGCACAATGTGGACATCCTCTCCGACATCGACTTGTGCGACGTGGAGCGGAAACACCGCGAGGAGGGCAATCTGGTGACACTGTGCGTCAGCAAACGCGACACAAAACGCCTTCTGGCCTTCGACACCGACGGCCGACTGGTCGACCGCGCCGAGAGCCTTCCGCCTGCAACGGACACAAGGAATCTGGTGAACCTCGCATTCAGCGGCATCTCGGTGCTCAGTCCGGAGCTTTTCTCCCTGCTACCCGAGGACGACCACCCCTACGAGATAATAGATGAATACATCCGCCTGAGCCGGGAGGGATACCGCATCGGCACCTACCTGCATTCCGGCGACGAGAAACACTGGACCGACGTGGGGAAGCCCGACACTCTTGAAAAAGCACAGCAGCAATGGACAGTTTCCTCAGACAAGTAGCACGCCGCATCGCCGACAGCCATCCACACGACACCGACCGCGTGCTGGTGGTGTTCAACAACCGCCGGTCGCTGCGTTTCTTCCAACGCCAGTTTGCCGCGCTGGGGCGCACCATGTTCCTTCCGCACACTATGGCCATCGACGACCTGGTGGCCGACCTCGGCGGCCTCAAGATTGTGCCCAACGAATTCCTCCTTTTCGAGCTCTACAGCATCCACGTGGAACTCGAAGGTGAGAACCGCAAATACAAGACCTTCGACGAATTCATTTCCTTCGGCGACCTGATGATGGGCGACTTCTCCGAGCTAGACCAATATTGTGTCGACGCCCGCGACCTCTTCGGAAACCTGCACGACCTCAAGGCCATCGGCGAGTGGGACATCGAAGGAACCGACCTAACGCCCTTCCAGCGCGACTACCTGCACTTCTACCGCTCGCTCTACGAATACTACCACCGGTTGCACAAGCGTCTGCTGGACAACGGGAAAGCCTATAGCGGCATGGCCTACCGCCACGTGGCGGAGCACATCGACACCCTAGCCGACAACTGCCCCTGGGATGCCATATACTTTGTGGGATTCAACGCCCTGAGCGAATGCGAACGCCGCATTATCGGCGAATATGTGCGCCGCGGTGTGGGACACCTGCTCACCGACGGCGACACCTACTTCCTGCAGCCCGAGCAAGAGGCAGGCCACTTCCTGCGCAAGCACGCCGCCGAGTTTCCCGAGACGGTGCCCGCCGGTCCATCACTCTTCGCCCAGGGCAAGCGCCACATCACCATCGTCGAGTGCCCCGAGAACGCGCTGCAGTGCAAGCTGGCAGGCCACTTGCTGGACAGCCATCCCGAGTGGCTAGCCGAACGCGAGCAGGAGAGCACCGCCGTGGTGCTGGCCGACGAGAGTCTCATGCTACCCTGTCTCAGCGCCCTGCCGGAAGGCAACTACTCCGTCAACATATCCATGGGCTTCGCCTTCTGCGACACCGGCATGCACCTGCTGGCCAGCCGCCTTCTGGCCCTCTGGCGCGGCGCCGACCACCGTGGTTACTACCACAGCGACATCCTTGCCGTACTTGCCGACTACCACATTGGCCGCCTGCTGGGCATAAAAGACCTGCGGCGACGTACGGTGCGTTTCCTCCGCGAAGGCAGCATCATCCGTTGCACGGGACATGATATTCTCGCTTTCCTTGGCAACGACAAGCTGGGCGGCATCTTCACCGACCAGCCCCTCAGCGTCGAGGGCTGGCTGGCCATGATGCGCCAGTTGGTTGCCGTCCTCGTTGACGCCAAGTTGTTTGACTCCAACAAGAAGGAGTTGCAGGCAGCGGGCAGCCTGGTCGAAGTGCTGGACTTCCTCGGCGAGCTGCAGCAGACCTACGGCTATATCAGCAATCTCGCTACGCTGGAGAAGATATATCTCCGCATCGCCCAACGCCACCAAATACCCCTCATTGGCGAACCCCTCTCGGGGCTGCAGATGATGGGCATGCTTGAAACCCGCAATCTCGACTTCCGTCGTGTCATACTTCTCTCGGTGGGCGAAGGAGTACTGCCTGCTTCACGCAGCACCTCCTCGCTGGTACCCTTCGAGCTCAAACGGCAGTTCGGGCTCCCCACCTACCAAGAGAAAGACTCGGTCTACGCCTACAACTTCTACCATCTTCTGCTCCGCGCCGAAGAGGTGTATCTTGTCTACAGTTCCGAGAGCGAAGCCATGGGCAAAGGTGAGCCCAGCCGCTTTATCCGGCAAGTGGAACACGAACTGGCGCCCCGCTTCGGCATCGAGGTGCACCACATGGTGGTCAACAACAACGAGCCTCCCCACAGCGCCCCGGCCGACCCCACAGCAGGCGTGAAGGACACTGCCGTCATGCAGTGCCTCGTCGAACTGGCCAAGAAAGGATTCTCCCCTACCGTCTTCGACGACTACCTCGAGTGCCCACTGCGCTACTACTACACCCGCGTGCTCGGCATCAGTAGCGACGATGCCCTCGAGGAAGACCTCGATGCCTCGCAGCTCGGCACCGCCATCCACGATGTGCTGCACGACATCTATACCCCCTACAACAACGACGGTCAACCCGGCAGCCACCGTCTCGTCGACGCCGACGGCCTGAGGCGTGCCCTCGACGAGCTGCCACAATACATGCAGCGCAAATTCGGACACCTCTTCCTCCACGGCCGGGCCGCCGAAGGACGCAACCACTACCTCCACTCCGTGGCCGAGGCACAGTTGCGCCGCCTGCTACAGAAAGAGATAGACCTGCTCGAGAAAGGTCACACTATCGAAATCGTGGGACTCGAGAAAACCCTCGGTCCCATCGCCCTTGACGAGGGCATCTACCTCAAAGGCAAAGCAGACCGCATCGACCGTTTCGACGGCCAGCTGCGCATCATTGACTACAAGACGGGACATCTGGACGACAAAGAGATATCCTATAGCAGCGCGCCCAACCGCAACGGCGAAGTGGTCGTCCCTGGCAAGTGGTTCCAGCTGATGTGCTACGCCCTGCTCTTCTCCGAAGACCGCAATGCCTGTCCAGAACCATCCAACGGCCCCTTGCAGGTGGCCATCTACCCCCTGCGCCACCTCCAATCCGACGTGAGGCTGGCCTCTTGGGACGGCACCACCGACATCACTCCGCTCCTGCTAGCCGACTTCCGCACCATGCTCCTCGACCGCTGCCACGAACTGATGACCCCCGACATTCCCTTCCTCCCTGCCACAAAAAAAGACTCCTGCAAGCATTGTGACGTCCGCACCTTCTGTCCCAGACGGCCCCGCTGACGCCCCTTCGCCATTGCCTACCCTCTCGGCCGTTCCCACAGCTGTCCCGAGAGAATTTGCGGCGGGTGGCTGCAAAAAAACTTGCCATGTCAAAAAAATAACGTATATTTGCAGATTGAAACAAGGCCGCCCCGGCAGGTGCCACCCTGCTGTATGTGGCTGTTAATGATGTATATAAACGAAGAAAAAAGATATAAAATGAGAAAGTCACTTTGGGTATTTCTGCTCGTCGGAGTGCTGCTTACGGGCTGCAACGGGCTGAAAAAAATGAAGACAACGAGCTCGCGCGTGCGCTATGCCGCCACCCCCAGCCCCGTGGAAACCATGGACGAGAAGGTGGTGGTGAAGTTCACCGGCTCGGTGCCGGAGAAGTATTTCGACAAGAACTGTGCCGTCTTCATCCAGCCGGTGTTCTACTGGGAAGGTGGCTCGATACCGCTGGAGCCGCTGACCCTGAAGGGCGAGAACGTCGACGGCGACGGTACGACCATCAACTATGCCAACGGAGGCCGGTTCACCTACAGCGACATGTTCGATTTCAAGCCCGGCATGGAAACCGGCCGCGTGACACTGACACCGGTAGGATACAAGTCGGCCCGCACCAACGAAGACGCCCGCGTGTCGGAGGATGTAATCCGCGACAGCAAGGGTGTGGAGTTCAACACAGTGATGCTGTCCGACGGCGTGAACAACACCTCGTCGTGGGTCGACATCAAGGGCAATATCTCCATCTCGCCAATCAACTACAACAAGACACAGGGCATCGTGGAGACCGCCGACATCTACTTCAACGGAGGCACGTCGGATTTGGATTGGAACTTCGAGATGAACACGAAGTTTGACGCGCAAGGTCAGCTTCAACACCTGAAACGCATCATGCTGGAGCAGGGCCTGCCCAAACAAATCAGCATCACCGGCTGGGCCTCCCCTGAAGGGGAAGAGACCGCCAATGTGGGCGTATCGAAGAACCGCGCCGACGTGGCTACAGCCCAGCTCAACCGCATCCTCGACGAGGTGCTGACCATCATGGCCCGCCGCGCCAAAGCCAAAGATGTGGAATACTACAAGTTCGAGCAGCGCAAACAAATGATTATCACCACCCGCGCCTCGGGCGAGGACTGGGTGCACTTCGTCGTGATGGTCGAAGGCTCCGAGATACAAGACAAGCACGCCATCGTCAACATCGTGGAGACCCAGCAGAACCTCATCAAGCGCGAGCAGATGATCCGCAACATGGCCGAAGTCTACAGTGAGTTAAACGACGAGATATTCCCCAACCTGCGCCGCGCACAGATAGCGCTCTACTACAGCGAAGCCCGCAAGACCGATGCCGAACTGGCCAAGCAAGCCCAGATCAATCCTGCCAAGCTGAGCTTCGACGAACTGATGTACACCGCCTACATCAACTACAACTACGACACCAAGATGAAGTACTACAAGTGGGCCACCGAGAACCACCCTCAGGAATGGGCTGCCTGGAACAACGCCGGCGCCATTGCCTTCTACCTGGGTGACTACGACGAGGCCGACCGCTACCTGAAGGTGGCCCGCGACCTCAACCCCCACAACCCCGACGTGCTGAACAACACCGGCTTGCTCTACCTGGGTCGCAAAGACTACACCCTCGCCAAACACTACTTCGAGGAGGCCAAGCGTCAGGGAAGCACCGATGCCGACGCCAACCTGCCCATCCTAAACCTCAAGCGCGGCAACTACAGCGATGCACAGAAGACCCTCAAGGCCAATCCTTGCACCTACAACCTGGCCTTCTCCCAGCTGATGAGCGACGAGACCGGCACTGCCATCCGCACGCTCGACTGCTGCCTCGACCAGAACAAGGATGTCAACTACCTGCGCGCCGTCTGCTATGCTCGTCTGGGCGACAAGACCAACTGTCTGAAAAACCTCAAGGCCTCGATCGACGACGACTACGAGTACAAGCGCAAAGCCATTGTCGACGTGGAGTTCAGCGAATATTGGGACGACCCCGACTTCAAGCTCATCGTGAAGTTGTACAATGATTAAGCGACAAATACCCAACCTGATAACACTCTGCAACCTGGCTTGCGGAGTGTTGTCTGTTTTTGCGGCCCTTGCATTGCACTACCCCACGCAGGCGGCATTGCTCATCTGCATAGGCATCCTGTTCGACTTCTTCGACGGCCTGACGGCCCGTCTGCTGGGTGTAGCCTCGCCCATGGGCAAGGAACTCGACTCGCTGGCCGACGTGGTGACCAGCGGCGTGGCACCTGCTGCCATCCTCTTCCGCCTCACCTATCATCCGATGGTCGACATGGGCATTCCGTGGCTCGGCATTGTCTTTCTGCTCATACCCCTCTTCGCCGCCTACCGTCTGGCCAAGTTCAACCTCGACACACGGCAAAGCCACTCCTTTCTCGGCCTACCCGTCCCCAGCCAGGCGCTGGTGTGGGTGGGATTGGCGCTGAGCCAGTGCTTAATGGTCGACGGTCAGTGGTCGGTGGTGGCCATTGTGGCGCTGAGCCTCGTGCTCAACGTGCTGATGGTCTCCGAGTTGCCGCTCTTCTCGCTGAAGTTCAACTTCAAGGACCTCACGTGGAAGACCAACAATGTGCAGTATATCTTCCTCATCGTCTGTGCCGTCATCATCGCCCTGCTGCGCGACTGGATAGCCATCTCGGTCATCATCCTGTGGTACATCATCCTCTCGGCTATAACGCAAAAGAAACATGCTCAGTGACCTGCAAGCCCTCCGCATCGAGGACTACGACTACCCCTTGCCCGACGAGCGCATTGCCCGCTACCCCCTGCCCCAGCGCGACCACTCGAAGTTACTGTGCCTGAAGGGCGACAACCTCAGCGAACATCATTTTTACGACCTACCCTCACTCCTGCCGAAAGACGCTCTGCTAGTCTTCAACGACACCCGCGTCATCCACGCCCGCCTGCTCTTCCGCAAGGAGACTGGTGCGGTAATCGAGATCTTCTGTCTGGAGCCAAACGGCATGGACGTCACCGAGGCCTTCGCACAGCGTGAGCACTGCACATGGACCTGCTTCATCGGCAACAATAAGAAGTGGAAAGAGGGGCCCTTGAGCGGAGAGTGGACGGTGTCGAACGAGACGTTCATCCTCACTGCCACCCGCCGCGAGGCGGTGGGCAATGCGTGGGTAGTGGACTTCAGTTGGACGGGCGGCATGTCCTTCTCCGAAGTGATCGAGGCTGCCGGCGTCATCCCCCTGCCGCCCTACCTGGGCCGCGAGGCTGAGGCCGACGATGCCACCCGCTACCAGACCGTCTACGCCCACCACGACGGCTCCGTGGCTGCTCCCACGGCCGGCCTGCATTTCACCCCCGAGCTGCTTGAGCGCCTACGGCAACAGGGGTTCTCGACCGAATATGTCACCCTGCACGTCGGCGCCGGCACCTTCAAGCCCGTCTCCACCCCCACCATCGGCGAGCATGAGATGCATGTGGAGCCTGTGCATATCACAGCCGACAACCTACGGCACCTTATCGCCCATGCTGGCCGACCACTGATTGCCGTCGGCACCACGTCGGTCCGCACGCTGGAAAGCCTCTACTGGTTCGGCGTCAAACTGGCCGCCAACCCCGACCTGCCAATGATGCACATCAACCAGTGGGATCCCTACACAACTGACGCCCGCTGCATAGACTATGCCGATGCCTATCGGAACATCCTGCGATGGATGGAACGCCACGGCACCGACCACCTCGACGGCGAGACGCAACTGATGATAGCCCCCGGCTACCGCTACCACGTCATCGACGGGCTTGTAACCAACTTCCACCAGCCTAAGAGCACTCTTCTGCTGCTCGTATCAGCCCTCATCGGCGACCAGTGGCGCGACTGCTACCGCTACGCCCTCGACCACGGCTTCCGCTTCCTCAGCTACGGCGACAGCTGCCTCTTTCTGCCATGAGCCCGCTGGCCGCCATCTTCCAAGCCCTCTTCCCCACCACGTGCGCCGCTTGCGGGAAGGTGCTGGTCAACGGAGAACGCCACCTCTGTATTGACTGCATAGCCTCGCTCAACGAATCGCACGAGACCGTCTCTGCCGAGCAGCTGCTGGCAGGCCTGTTGCCGTTCCAGGCAGCCTTGTCACTCTTCCGCTTCCGCAAAGGGAATACCGTCCAAAAAGTTGTCCACGCCATGAAGTTTCACGGCAACAGTGAACTTTGCCTGATGATGGGACGCCAGATGGGACTGGAACTGCTCCACAGCGGACACTTCGACGACATCGACCTGCTGGTACCCGTGCCGCTCCACTGGTGGCGACGGCTGCAGCGAGGCTACAACCAGAGCGAACTCCTCTGCCGTGGCATCGCCGAAGTGATGCCGCGCGAGGTGAACACCTCCGCCGTCGTACGCCACCGCTACACACGCCAACAAAGCCTCCAATCCAGTGCCTCTCGCGCCGCCAACGTCGAAGGTGCCTTCCGGCTGCGCCATCCCGACCAGCTGGCAGGTCGACATGTGCTGTTGGTTGACGATGTGCTCACCACCGGTGCCACCCTTTCGGCCTGCACCGACGCCCTGCTCGCCGTCCCCGACCTGCGCCTCAGCGTTGCCACTTTCTGCATCGCCCGTTGACAGCAGGTAGGGTGGATTAGGTTAATTATAGTTAAATATGACACCCCCTATTGCAAAAATTCTTTTTAATTAGTAATTTTGCACCGACAAATCAATCCCACTTTCGCCATGAAGTACCACAAGAAAGAAGAGCAACTCTTCATCCGCTGGGCCGAGCGCGCCAGAAAGCTCCACGAGAGCGACGAAATAACCAAAGACGGTCTGTTGTACCGAGGCGACATGTGGTTCGACGGCTTCAACCAGATTTGCAAGCCCGCCGACGAGGAACTGCAGTGGACCGACGCCAGCCTGCGCATGCTGGTGATGACAAAGGAACTCAACGAAGACGACGGATGGGATATCCGTGGCGAGAGCGGCCGTGTGCCGTCGCCGCGCCTCACCTGTCGTACGGCACAACGCTTCTTCCCCAACCTCGAGCTATGGGTCTATGGCTTGATGAATATCCCCGACCGCAAGGTGATGGCCTACAGCAAGGCCGACAACCAGACTCGCCTGCAGGGCTTCTACGAGAATGCGCCCATCGCACGTATCAATTGCAAGAAGCAGCCCGACATCAAAGCGACCAGCAACATGGTGATGCAGAAATACCTGCGCGACTATGCCGACCTGCTGAAGGAGCAAATCGAACTCTACGACGCCGACATCATCCTGTGCGTCGGCGGCCAGGGCGTCATGGTGCGCTTCCTTGCCGAGCATGTCTACACCGACCTCGAGCAGTACAACGACCACATCTGGTTCTCCCCGTCGGCCGGTGTGGTGGCGGTCAAGCAGTACCACCCCAACTACAACGTATACTCGCGTCAGGAGATGTACACAGCCCTCATAAAGGACTATCAGTCCTTCCTCAAGGCCCACCCCGATTTCCCCCGCCAACGTTAGTACGCCATGAAAGCGCTCGAAGTATACACCCTGCAGGCCGGCCGTGTGCGGGCCGATATCACCAATTTAGGCGCCCGTGTGATGCGCCTGCTCGTAAACGGCACCGACGTGGTGCAGGGCTTTGACCGCCCCGACGACTATCTGCCCGAGAATCACCTCAGCGACTTCGGCGCCGTCATCGGCCGCTACGCCAACCGGCTGGCCAACGGACGCATCGCCCTCGACTGGGACATCATACAGTTGCCCCGCAACAACGGCCCCAATTGCTTGCACGGCGGTCCCCGTGGATGGCAGTATACAGTCTACGATGTAGTCTCCGCCACCGACACCCGCCTTGAATTGACCATGGTGAGCCCCGACGGCGACCAGGGATTCCCCGGCACCGTGCAGGTGCGCGTGGTATACACCCTCTCGGACGACGGTGCCCTGCGCGTCGACTACCACGCCGAGACCGACCAACTCACGGTCATCAACATGACCAACCACAGCTACTTCAACCTGAACGGAGACCTCTCGTCTTCCATCCACAACCACCTGCTGACCATCGACGCCGACCGCTACTCGCCAGTCAACGACACAATGATACCGCTCAAAGAGCACCGCCCTGTCGACAGAAGTCCCTTCGACTTTCGCCAAGCCAAGACCATCGGTCAGGACATAGAAAGCCATCATCCCCAAATGCAAATCGGCCACGGCTACGACCACAACTACGTCCTCAACCGCCCCACGCTCGACCACCCCTCGGCGACACTGGCCAGCCCCGTCACAGGCATCCGCATGGAGGTCTACACCGACGCCCCGGGTCTGCAGCTCTACACCGGCAACTTCCTCGACGACGTCCAAGGCAAAGGGGGCATGAGCTATCCCCGTCGCAGCGCCGTCTGCCTCGAGACACAGCAGTATCCCGACTCGCCCAACCACCGCTGGCCCGAGTCAACAGGCTACCTGCACCCTGGACAGCCCTTCCACAGCACTACCATCTACATGTTCAGCATATGATTGACACGGACACCCTCCAACAAGCCTTCGTTCACCACTTCGGTGGCGAAGGTTTTGTATTTTTCGCCCCCGGACGCATCAACCTCATCGGCGAGCACACCGACTACAACGGCGGTTTCGTCTTCCCTGGCGCCGTCACCCAAGGCATCACCGCCGTCATCCACCCCAACCAAGGAGCGACGGTGAACCTCTTTGCCGCCGACTTACAGCGCAGATGCACCTTTGACGTGAACGACAGCGAGGGACCCTCCGATGTCAATTTCCGCTACGTCTACGGCGTGGTGCGCGAGCTGATGGCCGCCGGCGTGGCGGTGCAGGGCTTCGACGCTGTCTACGGCGGCGACGTGCCGCTAGGCGCCGGCATGAGCTCCAGCGCCGCCCTCGAAAGCTGTTTCGCCTTCGCCCTCTGCACCCTCTTCGGCGGCCACCTCGACCGAATGGCATTGGCCCGTATCGGCCAGGCCACCGAGCACAAGTATGTGGGCGTGAAGTGCGGCATCATGGACCAATTCGCCTCCATGCACGGCCGTGCCGGTTCGCTGATACGCCTCGACTGCCGCAACGGCCAATTCGAGTACTACCCTTGGCAACCCAAAGATTACCGACTCCTATTGATTAACAGCTGCGTAAAGCATGAACTCGTGGGTTCGCCCTACAACGAGCGGCGCGCCTCGTGCGAGCGCGTTGCCGCTTTGGCAGGCGTCGAGACATTGCGCGACTGCAGTTGGGAAAAACTGGAAACCTTGCGCCCGCAGCTCAGCGATGAGGACTACCGTCGCGCCCGCTATGTGCTGGGCGAGGTGGACCGTGTGCTGGCCGTATGCGACGCCCTCGGCAAAGGCGACTACGAGACCGTCGGCCGCCAGATGTACCTCACCCACGAAGGTCTCAGCCGCGACTACGAGGTAAGCTGTCCCGAACTCGACTTCCTCGTCGACGAAGCCCGCCGCATGGGCGTCAGCGGGGCCCGCCTGATGGGTGGCGGCTTCGGTGGATGCACCCTCAACCTGGTGCGCGCCGAGCTGTATGACCGTTTCCTCGACGAGGTGCAGCGCACCTACCGCGCCCGCTTCGGCGTCGACTGCCAGCCCATCCCCGTCGCCATCGGCGACGGCGCCAGAAGAATAAGGTAACCCTTAAATATAGTTATTATGAAAAGAATACTGCTTGCTCTCTGTGCAATGGCGCTGTTGTTCACCGCCTGCCACGACGATCCCTCCATCGTCGGCAAGTGGCAAGTAATCTCCGATGAGCAAGGAAATGATTATGTGAACAATATTGTGACATACACCTTCCAGGAAGACCATACTGGATTGTTTATGGCGCAATATCCCAACGACTCAACCAACAGAATTGAACTGAACTGGGAGATGATGCACGACACATTGGTAATATCCGAGGCCCACCTCGAATACCCTGTTATGCCTATGATGGCATTTGTCAGGAAACTGACGGAGCAGGAGATGACGTGGGGTGTTCTCCATTGGGGAACAGGCGAGGTAGTCCAGACAGAGTTGAAACGTATCTAGTACAGGTTCATTCCCCTTTCCCGGCCAGCAGGCCGCAAGCGGCGTCGACTGCCAGCCCGTCGCCGTCGGCGACGATGCCAGGAGATTGCAATAGACAATAAAGTTTAACCTTTTTAATAGAACCATTATGAAAACATTTTTGAGATTCCTCTGCACAATGGCACTGATGCTGCCCTTCGTCGCCTGCGATCCCGATGCGGATAACCCCGGCGGCAACAACGGCAACGACGACAACAACGGTCTGACCATCGAGCAGGTGACGGGCACCTGGCAGTCGTCCCACATCATGGTGAACGACGAGGACATGACCGTAGAGATGCGCATCACCATGAATGCCGACGGCTCAGGCTATCTGGACGACCCGAACGATGTGTTCCACTACACCCTCAGCGGCATGAACGTGGTCGTCACCCCGCCAAACGGCTCTAACTCCTACACCTTCACCGTCGAGTCAATCACCGCGACCGAGATGGTCATGAGCGGTTCTGTCATCCCCGGCACCGACCAGCAGGTCAGCTTCAAAGGCTGGTTCACCAAAGTGGAAGGTGGTGACAACCCCGGTGGCGACGATCCGAGCGACGACGCATGGGTCGACCTGGGCCTGCCCAGCGGCCTGCTCTGGGCCTCGTGCAACGTGGGTGCCGAAGCCCCCGAAGAGTTCGGCGACTATTACGCCTGGGGTGAGATACACACCAAGGACTCTTTTGTGATGGAAAACTATCGTTACGGATACGGCTTTCACGAATTGACCAAATACTGTAACGATGCCTCCTATGGACTTAACGGCTACACCGACGACCTGACCGTTCTCCAGCCCTACGACGATGCCGCCACAGTACAGATGGGCGACGGTGCCCGCACCCCTACCAAAGATGAATGGGAAGAGATGGCGGCAAACACCACCCACGAATGGACGACGCTGAACGGTGTCAACGGATACCTCTTCACCGCCCCCAACGGCAACAGCATTTTTCTGCCTGCCGCGGACATATGGACTCATAACCCTCCCGGATATAATTATGGCTGTTACTACTGGACTTCCTCGCTCAACACCACTACTCCATACTATGCACACAATTTCAGCGCCGGGGCGACGTGGTTCGGTACAGACTTCGGAGACCCTGTGTCTTCCAGCCACCGCTTTTCAGGTATCTCTGTCCGCGCGGTGCGCGCTCCTCAGAAATAAGACCTGATTATTCTTTCCCGGCCAGCAGGCCGCAAGCGGCGTCGATGTCCTGTCCGCGCGAGGCGCGGAGGGTGCAGATGACGCCGTTTCTGTTTAGGTAGTCCTGAAAAGCCTTGATGGTGGTGGGCATGGAGGTCTTGAAGGGGGCCTCGGGCGACTCGTGGAAGCGGATCAAATTCACGCGGCAGTCGAGGCCGCGCAGGACCTCGACGAGCTTGGCGGCGTGGGCCTGGTCGTCGTTGAGACCGCGGAACATGGTGTACTCGAACGAGAGGCGGCGCTGGCCGCTCCAGTCGTACTGACGTAACAACCTCAGCACCTCGTTCAGCGGGAAAGCCTTCTGCACCGGCATCATCTGGAGACGCTCCTGCGGCACGGGGTTGTGGAGGCTCACGGCGAGGTGGCACTGGCTTTCGTCAAGGAACCGCTTGAGGCCGGGGACAATGCCGACGGTGCTGACGGTGATACGCTTGGGACTCCAGCCGAGGCCCCAGTCGGAGGTCATCACCTGGGTGGCGGCAAGCACGGCGTCGAGGTTGTCCATCGGTTCGCCCATGCCCATGAAGACCACGTTGGTCAATTGTTCAAACTCAGGGATGGAGAAGAGCTGGTTGAGGATGTCGCCGGCCGTGAGGTTGCCGTGGAAGCCCTGCTGGCCGGTGACGCAGAAGCGGCAGCCCATCTTGCAGCCCACCTGGCAGCTGACGCAGAGGGTGGCAGCCTCACTCCCATCCCCTCTCCCCGGGGCGAGGGGGGTAGATACCCTTGGAATGAATACGGATTCTACATATCTGGTCAACCCCATGGTTTCCTCTCCCCTCCCCTTGGAAGAGGGGTCGGGGGTGAGGCCGAAGAGATACTTCTTGGTGCCGTCCTTCGAGACTTGGCAGCGCACGGGGAAGGAGCGTCCGATGTAGGCCATCTCATTGAGACGTGCCCGCTGGGCCAACGAGAGGTTGGTCATGGCGTCGATGCTGTCGACACGCTTCTTGTAGAGCCAGTCGCAGAGCTGCTTGGCCGTGAACCGGGGAAAGCCCTCGCCAGCACAGAGTTCCTGCAACTCAGGCAGCGTCATCCCCAGAAGATTAACTCTTAACTCTTCACTCATAACTCTTAACTCCTAGAAGTCCCAGTCGAAGTCTTCTTTCTCAATCTCCTGCTGGAAATTGGAGCAGTCCATCTCGATAGGCACCGCCGGACGCTCAAAGTCGCCGCGGTAGAACTTGATGGCGGGGTCTTGGTAGACCTTCTGCATGAAGTAGCCGAAGATGGGCAGGGCCTGGGCGGCACCCTGACCGAAAGTCATGTTGCGGAAGTGGATGCTGCGCAGCTCGCCGCCGGTCCACACAGCCGTGGCCAGCTTGGGCGTGATGCCCACAAACCAGCAGTCGGAGTTGTTCTGCGTGGTACCTGTCTTGCCGGCGATGGCGGTGGAGTACTCGTTGAGGTGGTACTTGTAGTTGAGGCGCACACCGGTACCGCTCTGCACCACACCCTTCATCATCTCGATCATCATGTAGGCCGTCTGCTCGTCGAGGGCCTCGGAGCGCTGGGGAGTGAAGCGTTCCAGCACCATGCCCTTGTTGTCCTCGATGCGGGTGACGAAAATCGGTTCTACATATTCGCCCTTGTTGGCGAAGGTAGCCATGGCACCGGCCATCTCATAGACGGTAATCTCGGGGGTGCCGACGCAGATGGCGGGCACGGCGTCGATGGGGCTGCGTACGCCCATCTTGCGGGCAATGTTGATGACCTGCTCGGGCGAGCCTTGCTTCATGAGGTAGGCGGAGACCCAGTTGATGGAGTGGGCCAGCGCCCATTTGAGGGACACCATCTCGTCCTCGCGCTCGTGGCTCGAATTCTTGGGACACCAGTCGGGGGCGTTCCACACCTCGAAGCAGACCTGCGAGTTGGGCACCTCTGTGCAGGGATACATGCCGAGGTCCTGCAGGGCCATGGTGTAGACGAACGGTTTGAAGGTGGAGCCCACCTGGCGGTGCGACTGCACGTTGTCGTACTTGAAGTAGCGGTAGTTGATACCGCCGACATAGGCCTTGACATATCCCGTGCCAGGCTCGACACTCATCAGGCCCGCGTTGAGGAACTTCTTGTAGTAGAGCAGCGAGTCCCAGGGCGACATGACAGTGTCGCGGTTGCCCTTCCAGCTGAAGACGCGCATCTTTACCTTTTCGTTGAAGGCTTCCCGAATCTCCTTCTGGCTCATGCCGGCCGCCTTGAGGGCGCGGTAGCGGTCGCTGTTCTTCATGGCCTGCGTGAGGAACTTGTCCTGCTGCTCCTTGCTGATGTCGCAGAAGGGGTTGCCCTTGCGGGCCTTGAGTTCGCGCTCGAAAGCAGGCTGTATCTCCTCGCTGAAGTGCTTGCGCACGGCCTGTTCGGCGTAGCGCTGCATGCGGCTGTCGATGGTGGTGTATATCTTCAGGCCGTCCTTGTGCACGTCGTAGTACTCGCCGTTCTTCTTGCGGTGGTGTTTGCACCAGTCTTTCATGTAGGTGCGGAGGTACTCGCGCAGGTAGGTCGCCAAACCGTCGTTGTGGCTCTGGGGCGAGTAGCGGCTCATGTCGATGGGCTTCTCATGGTAAATGACATAGTCCTCGTCACTGAGGTAGTCGTACTTGTTCATCTGCTTGAGGACGGTGTTGCGACGGTTGAGTGCCCGTTCAGGATTGAGGATGGGGCTGTAGTAGGTGGGAGCCTTGAGGAGGCCTACCAGCAGGGCGGCCTCGTCGACGTCGAGTTCGGCGGGCGTCTTGTCGAAGAAAGTCTTGCTGGCGGTCTTGATGCCATAGGCGTTGCTGCCGAAGTCGACGGTGTTGAAGTACATGGCCAGTATCTCCTGCTTGGAGTAGTTGTGCTCCAGCTTGACAGCCACCACCCACTCTTTGAACTTGACGAACACCACGCCCAGCTTGGAGCGTTTGCCGCGGGGGAAGAGGTTCTTGGCCAGCTGCTGCGTGATGGTGCTTCCGCCGCCGGAGGAGCCGTGCCGCCCGATGACGGTCTTGAAGAGTACGCGGAAGAGGCTGCGCTGGTCGATGCCGGAGTGCTTGTAGAAGCGCACGTCCTCGGTGGCCACAAGGGCATTGATGAGGTTGGGCGATATCTGGTCGTAGGTGACGTTGCTGCGATTCTCCAGGCCTATGAAGCCCAGCACCTCGCCGTCGTCGCTGATGACCTCCGAGGCCTGCAGGCTGCGCGGGTTCTCCAGCTCCTCGAACGAGGGCATGAAGCCCAGCCACCCCATCGACAGCAGGGTGAAGAAGAGGAAGATGAAGAGCCACAGGCCGCCGAAGGCAAGCCACATGGTCTTGATGTATTTGGGTTTTCCGTTCTTCTGTTGTTTTGCCATGGTTGTCTATTTCATGTTGCTGTATTCAATGCGAAGCCCGATGTTCTTGAGGCCGGCGACAGCGCTGTCGCGCATGCCGTTGGTGACGGCGAAGCGGTAACGGCCCTCCATCGGGAACCGTGCGTTGCGGCGGAAGAAATAGCGCGTGTCGACATAGCGGCCGGTGCGCTTGCCCATCCAGCGCCCCGAGGGGTCGGCCAGCGGGAACTCCAGCGTGTCGCGCGAGAGGCTGCCGTCGGGGAAGGTGGTGGTGACGAAGAGGAAGGTGTTGGAGTAGGGGTAGCTGACACTGTTGCGCACCTCCATGAGGAAGTTGTAGACGGTGACGGTGTCGGGCACCTCCACGTCGAAGACCACGTCCTCTGTGGGCAGCCAGCCGTGCTCGTCGACCGAACGGTCTTCGGCGTAGAAGACATTGCGGTTGCACGAGCTCAGGCCAGCCAGGAGCACCAGCGCGGTCAGGTATGTGGACAGTCTTCTCATGAGTTTCTGCGGTCGCGATTGGCACCGCCGTTGCGACGGTCGCCACCCTCACGACGGGGCTTGTTGTTATTGTTACCGTTGTTGCCACCCTGGCGACGGGGCTGCTGCCCTTTGTCGCGGTTGGGGCGCTCGCCCTGCTGGGGGCGCTCGCCGCGCCCATGCTGCGGACGGTCGTTGCGGCTGCGTTGGGGGCGCTCGCCGCGCGGCTCGCGTTGGGGCTGCTTCTGCGGGGCCTCTTCCTGACCCACCACGCCGTTGCCGCCTTCCGAAAGACGGCGTATCTCGCGCTCCACCTCCTCGCTGTTGGCCTCCGACACCAGAGCGGAAGTCGACATCAGTTCCACCTGGTAGTCTTCCAACTTCTCGGGATACTGCTGCTGGCGGTTCATCTCCATGATGGCCTTCACGTCCTCGGCCTTGATGGCTATAAGCTCGTTCTCACCTTCGTAGGCATACCACATGATGCCGCGGAACACGTCGGTCTTCTTGTACAACGCCAGCCCTTTCTGGAAGCGGATGGCGTGGCCCGCCGGCGGGAACTTCTTCAGCGCGTCGGCATAGACCTCGTACTCGAAGTTGAGGCAGCACTTGAGCTTTCCGCACTGGCCTGCCAGCTTCTGCGGGTTGGGCATAATCTGCTGCGTCTTGGCGGCGCTGGTGGTGACGCTCTTGAAGTTGGTCAGCCACGTGGAGCAGCACAGCTCGCGGCCGCAGGTGCCCAGACCGCCCACCTTGCCGGCCTCCTGGCGGACGCCGATCTGCTTCATCTCGATGCGCACATGGAACTCCTCGGCCAGCACCTTGATAAGCTCGCGGAAGTCCACACGCTCGTCGGCGGTATAGTAGAAAATGGCCTTCGAGTGGTCGCCTTGGAACTCCACGTCGTTCACCTTCATGTCCAGCCCCATGTCGAGCACGATGCGGCGGGTGCGCAGCAGGGCGCTGTGCTCTTCGCGCAGGGCACCCGACCAGCGCTCGATGTCGTTCTCTTTGGCGCGGCGGAACACCTTTTTGATTGTCTCCGAGTCGGGGTTGATGCGGTGCTTCCGCATCTGCAGGCGACACAGTTCACCGGTGAGGTTCACGATGCCCACGTCGTGTCCGGGCTGTCCTTCCACGGCCACCACGTCGCCCTCGGTCACCTCCAGCCCGTCGGGCAGGCGGTAGAAGTCTTTGTGGTTGTTCTTGAAGCGCACCTCCACACAGTCGAAGGGGCGCTCGGTGGGCTGTCGGATGCCGCTCAGCCAATTGGTGGCCGTCACCTTTGAGCAGCTCTGCCGCTCGATGGCGCTCACCGGCACGTAGCACTTGGGGCACTTGTGGCAACCCCTGTTCAGGTACACCGGCTCCTCATATTTCACCCACGGTATCTCGGGGTCGGGGTCCAGGTAGGGATCCAGGGCATTCTCCTCGCTCATGTACTCCTCCACCTCGGGGTTCTCCCGTTCCACAGAGGGCTTCTTCTCGGCACGCGCCTTGCGGCGCTCGCGCATAAATGCCTCTATATCTTCCGCCGAAGCGATGGTCTCCTCACTGTCGAGGATAGGCTCCTGCGGTTGCTTCTCCAATTCGTTATTCTTGCTTTCTTCCATTTCTATCTTCTATTATTCACTGACGCATTAACACGTTGACTCACTAACGCATTGACACATTCATCTTTTCTTTAATGCCTTGCTGATACGGAACGAGAGTTCCATCAGCGCTATCTTGCCGTAGGCGTTGCGCTCTATGGCGAACAGGGCGTCGTTGAAAGCCTCGTCTATCAGCTCTATATTGTTAACAGTCACCATGCTAGGGAACATGGCGTCGAATTTCTGGTCGCCCGAATTCAGCGAGCACTCCATCCCGGCGGCACTCTTGAGGAAACAGTCGCGCATCACGTCGAGGGCATAGGCCAGAAACTGCTTCTGCTGCTCACGTCCCATGGTCGCCATCTTGTCCACCTGGGCGCCCAGCTCCTTCATCTTCAGTTTGAACAGCATCCGGAGCCATTCCACCAAAAGCGGAGCATACTGCTCAGAGCCGTTCTCCTTGCGCCGACCGCCGTCCTCCACACGCAGCCGCACCGTCTGCACACGGCTTCGGATGGTCGGCAGCAGCCGCTCGTCGCTCTCACCCACCAGCAGGATGACCGACTTCTCGGACGGCTCCTCGAGGGTCTTCAGCAACTCGTTGGCGGCGGCAGCATTCATCTTCTCCGGCATCCAGATGACCACCATCTTCCACCCACCTTCGTAGGCCTTCATCGAGAGCGACTGCACGATGGCCGACGCGTCGGCCTCGCGCAAGAGGCCCTGTTTGTTGTCGATATCCAGCCACGCATACCAGTCGTCGAGTGTCCCCGTGGCGTGCTTCTCCAACACAAACTCGCGGAAGTCGGCCGCAAAGTCCTCGCAGCGCGGCGTCGACGTGATGCGTGCCGTCGTGGCCGTCGGGAAGAAGAGGTGCAGGTCGGGATGCATCAGCTGCGACACCTTCTTGCAACTCGGGCACTCGCCGCACGAGTCGGCCCGCAGGTCGCCCTCGGTGTGGTGCACACGGTGCTCGCAGCACAGGTATTGCAAGTAGGCCAACGCCATCTGAAGGCTCCCGTCAGCGGTCGGTCCCAGCACCAACTGGGCATGGCTCACGCGCCCACTGTCGATGATTTCCGTCAGCCGGTTAATCACATCTCTCTGTCCTGCAATATCTTTAAATCGCATTGTATATCTGTTTAAACTTGCAAATATACAAATAAAATATTATATACATGAAAAAAAGTGGTTTGCCTATCAGGTTTTCGGAACCGAAGAAACAGAAAAACGCCACCCAAGCAGAAGTGAGAAGGGAGAGAAAAAGAGTGGGGAAAACCAGCATCTTTTGAAGGTACTTCTTCGGTATTTCTTCGGTGAAAAGCGAAGAAATACCGAAGAAGTACCGAAGAAACGGCAGAGAAAGGAGGGTGTTGACATCCTCAAAACGGCTATTGGCTATCAACTGTTTAGCTTTTGCTCTTTTACTTTTCTAAGAGAACAGTAAAAGAACAATAAAAGAACAAATAGTAAATGGCTGAAAAAGAGTCTGTCCGGATTTTGCCGACGCGGCACGCCGCGTCCATACAATGCGGGATTGCAAACTGCTGTTTCCTTGTGGTTTGTATATCAGTTCAACTCACGTTCGACTCACGTTCGACTCGAATTCGAGAAGAACGTGAGTCGAACTGATGGCAAACATTTTGTTTATCAACATAGTCTAATTATATGCAATAAACAGCGGATGCTTGCGTTATATGGCTACGAATACGGTATAAGAATGAAGCATGTTTTTGTGGTGAACCCCCAGGCAGGGGGACATGATAAGAGTGCATATATTGCTGAACAACTGAAAAGTATAGTGGCCGAGACAGAGGTGTATGTCACGCGGGAGCCGCGCGATGCCACTCGTTATGTGGCAGAGCGGAGTGCTTCGGGCGAGGCGTTGCGTTTCTATGCCTGCGGCGGCGACGGCACGTTGAACGAAGTGGTTTCCGGAGCGATGGGGCATCCGAATGTGGAGGTTGGCTGCTACCCTTGTGGCAGCGGCAACGACTATGTGAGGAACTGGCCAGGCATCGACTTCTGCAATATGCAAGCCCAGATAGAGGGGACGGCGGTGCCGGTCGACGTGTTGCAGGTGGGCGACCGCTACTGTGTGAATGTGATGAACTTCGGTTTTGAGGCCGAGGTGTGCCGCACGATGGACCATGTGCGGCGATGGCCGCTGCTGGGCGGCAAGATGGCTTATGTGACAGGTATCCTGCACTGTATGCTGCACAAGCGCCACAATCCATGTCGCCTCACGGTCGACGGCGAGGCCTGGCACAGTGGCGACCTGCTGATGGGCTCGGCGGCCAACGGACGCTACGTGGGCGGCGGCTACCAGTGCGCCCCGCGGGCAGTGGTCGACGACGGATGGCTCGAAGCGCTGTGTGTCAATTCACTGAACATCGTCCGATTCTTGAAGATGATTGGCCCCTACCGGCACGGGGAACACTTGGACCGCGTGGATTTACATGACGTGGTGCACCATCGGCGTGCCCGCCAGCTGGTTTTCGAATACGACCGCGAGTTCAGTATTGTTGTCGACGGCGAGTTGATCATGGGCAACCGTTTTGAGGTTGTATGCCTGCCCAAGGCCGTCAAGTTTGTAGTCCCCTCGATATTAAACTAACTTATGGAGAGCTTACCCGCATTGTTCATGGATCTGGCGCTGATACTGATCACCGCCGGCGTCATTACCGTAGTCTTCAAATGGTTGAAGCAACCCCTGGTGCTGGGTTACATCCTGGCCGGATTCTTCATCGGTCCCTACTTCAAGTGGTTCCCGGTGGTGACCGACCCCACGAGCGTCCATGTGTGGAGCGACATCGGCATCGTGTTCCTGATGTTCGCCCTGGGCTTGGAATTCAGCATCAAGAAGCTGAAGAAGGTGGGAGCCACGGGCGCCATCACAGCCCTCACCGAGCTGGCCATCATGTTCATCATCGGCAATACGGTGGGCCACCTGCTGGGATTCAAGGATATGGATTGCATCTTCCTCGGATGCATGCTCTCAATCTCGTCGACCGCAATTATCGTCAAGAGTTTCGACGACCTCAAACTTAAGCAGCAGAAGTTCACTTCGACCGTTACTGCGGTGCTTGTGGTTGAGGATATTATCGCGGTGCTGCTGTTGGTGGTGCTGTCGACAATCAGCGTTAGCCGCACTTTCAACGGAGCCGCCCTTGCGGGAAGCATGGTGAAGCTGGTCTTCTTCTTGATTGTGTGGTTCGTGTTTGGAATCTATCTGATACCTACATTCTTGCGCTGGATGCGCAAATATATGACCGAGGAGACGTTGCTGCTGGTGGCCGTTGGTCTCTGCTTCGGTATGGTTGTGCTGGCCGCAAAGGC
>JAEEGG010009075.1_pt1 | contig 22377 bp, 18 predicted proteins | sample 9134161 | NCBI WGS metagenome assembly JAEEGG01 (sample SAMN16246543, study PRJNA631951) | gut metagenome | biome: gut microbiome; feature: rumen; material: CR-attached | host: Bos | place: Iran: Karaj | collected 2018-10
GACGTAAAGAAGGGAAAAGAACTTGTTACCCAGTATACTGGTGAATGGATGAATAACATCGGCGATCTTGATAAATCAAATTATGTATCATCTGTCATTAGTTGTACAGGAGGGACTGATGCAAAGGCTATATATGAAAGAACAGACTTGGAACAACTTGCCATGGAAAGCTTCACTAAGGCAAGTATTGACAAGAGTAATGATAAAGATTATGTATATCCTCATATAACTATGGCCAGCGGAAAGACAAATGGTAAAAATCAACCCGAGGATATATTCATAGATGGTTCTATCTATTCTTTTGAAGCAAGCACTGCACAGAAGTTATATACTCCTAAGCTTATGACGCAGCATTTTGATACTGTTCTTGATCAGGGTAGCAGTAACAAAACCAGTGTATATTGGGTTAATAATGTAGCAGTAGGTAATTTTGATCATAATGAAACCGGAAGAGAGCAATTTGTTTATACTGTATGGTTCAAGCAGTATGGAGAAGATGAATATTATGCATTTATTGGTATAGAAGGTGGATGCAAATATGATGATAAGCGTAATGCTGATGGAACTATAAAGAGTTTTGGTACATGCACAGAATACGGTGGAAACGATATAAGAGCAGAGTATAAAAATGTCGTATGGAGTGATAAGGCAGCAGCTTGTCAGGTTCTTTGGAAGGACGCAGGAACCAAGGGAGCCAATGCAGTACCCGTGGCAGTGGATACAAACCAAGACGGACTACTTGTTAAATATAACAGTGCTTATTATGAGTATTCGGACCCTGAGGTAATAGCAGTACTTCAGGCACCTCCTCAGTTTATTGAGTGCCAGGATGAAGGTTCGATTTCGTATACTATTTCAAACGGCTATGGAAGAAGTAAATCAGAAGGATGGGAAGTTTCATTTAATGTAGGTTTCTCAGGAGAGACAACTTTGAAACCGGGAGTTCTTCTTACACCCAAAACAAAGATTGCGGTTGAAGCAGGAGTTAATAATTCTTTTTCAAAAACATTTACAAACGCTTATTCTATAACTGAAAGTGCCACCGTCACATCGGCAGGAGATACAAGTGTTATTGTCAGCCGAACTCCTATAATGATATATGTTTATGACATATATAATACTTTATCTAAAAAGTGGGAAAGTGCAGGTTATGCAGTAACAGTGCCTTTGACACCGGCATATTTTTCACTTAGTGTGGAAGACTATAATGATTTGGTTGATAAGTACAATGATCTTGTAAAAGATACAGATGCACCACAGTTAACCAAGCTCATAAGAGGAGAAGATCTTCCGACTGTGGATAATGATCCTTTTGCATATGCTTATCAAAAAGTATCAGGAAGAAGTTCGTTAACAAAGGCTGTAGCTACAGTTGATTCAAACGGAGGATCTAAGAGCCTTTCTTGGGAACGTGAAGACAGCAAAGAAGAGGATTATACGCATACACACGGATTCTACGTAAGTGTTACAATTCAAGGTGGATGGGAAGTACTTGCTGAAGATACGATGCTGGGCATTAATGTAGGAATGGAAGCAAATTGGTCATTCTCGCAGGTTAAGTCAACTACCAACGGTATCTCGATCGAAGCAGAGGTACCGAATCTGAGCAAAAAAGATATGAAGGATGCCGGGTACACTGACAAACAGATTAACAGTTATAAATTTACCTGGCAGCTTGCGAAATGGAACAGATATTTAAATGGAAGGGATAATGAAGCTACACCGGTATATGGATTTATAGTAAAGGATGTAAATGCACTTCCTGCACCTGTTTCGGATCTTGATGCCGAAATGTGCAATGACGAAGAATCAGGAAAGCGATTCGTAAAGCTTACCTGGTCTGAGGCAGATACTAGCTATAGAAAAGCAGATGGTTATGATGTTTATCGTATTGAAAATAATGGGAAAAAGACATCTAAGACAAAGATAGCTTCGGTAAAAGAAACTGAATATAACTATGATAATCTTGGAGATGATTCTGAGTTCTCATTTATGATTATTGCTTATAAGGGTGACAGCAGGAGTTTTGAATCCAATGTAGCAAAAGCATCATTGACTGATAAACTGATCTACGATATCAAGATTACCGGAAGTGAAGACGGGAATATCATCTATACTGTATATTATAACGATGGAACACAGGAAGAAAGAACAGAAAAACTTGAAACCATAAAAGGTGTAAAAGGTGATAAAGGTGATAAGGGAGATAAAGGCGACAAAGGTGACAAGGGCGATAAGGGTGACAAAGGCGACAGCGGCGTGAGCGTTGACAGCTATATGAGCTCGTTGAGCACAAATCCCGTTCAGAACAGAGTTATCTCCGCTGCGCTGGACATTCTTGACAGCGCAAAGCTTTCCGTGGACGGCGGTTCGCTGTACGGTATGCTCGATATGCATAACAGCGAAATACACAATGTAATTTGTGCCGATGACAGTTTTCCGTTAAACGCTGCTTCCAAGACCTACGTTGACAGCCATGACGCGCTGGGCGAGAAGCTTGCCAACAAGGTGACTTCAATCGGCGCAAACGCCGACGACAGCCATTATCCGTCTGCCAAGGCGGTAAAGGACTACGCCGATTCACTCTCTGCGCCGTCATATACTCCCGTGCTTCTTTACAGTCAGACGCTCACCGAGGACACGCCCGAAATAGTGATTAACAGTTATAATTCAAACCCGTTTTACGCGCGTAGTCTCTGTGTTCAGCTTGATGTTCCCGCAACCGCTTCCGCTCAGAGAATTCAGGTTAACGCGCTTCGTTCAAACTCAACTTATCTCAGCCTTATTCCGCAGTATGCCGACGCAAAAACGGTTACCGACAGTTCAAAGCACACACTCGTGGATTTGAGAGTTACCGTGCATTCAAACGTGTGGTTTGAGGTCAGCACCGCGCTTATGCAGCCTGCTGCCAACGTTTCCTGGGCAAACGAATACCACAGAGCGCCCGTCTATGCATGGAGCGGTTCGGCTTTGCCGTTCAATGCGGAAGGATTGCAGGCAATCAGAATATTGCTTGCCAATTCGGCGAGCCTTCCCGCCGGCACAAAAATCAACGTTTGGGGAGAGATTAAACAGTGATAAAAAAACGTAAAACAGTAAAGTTATTGTGCTCTGAGAAATATAATAAAACAGAGGGTGAGCGCAGTGACAAGTGAAATCGCAGTTGCATTCGTGTCGTTTTTAGGCACGCTTGTCGGCGCTATGGCAGGCGTCGTGACGAGCGCCAAGCTCACAAATTACAGACTTGCCGAGCTTGAAAAAAAGGTTGACAAGCACAATTCCTTCGCCGAAAGAATACCGGTAATTGAGGCGAGAGTAGACAATCTTGAAAGGGATGAATTTAATGACAAACGGTATTGACGTTTCAAAGCATCAGGGTAATATTGATTGGAATAAGGTCAAGAAAAGCGGAGTGAAATTCGCTATGCTGCGCGCCGGCTACGGCAGATTTTTAAGCCAGAAGGACCCGTCCTTTGATAAAAACTATGAGAATGCGAAAAAGGCGGGTATCGCCGTCGGCGCATACTGGTACAGCTATGCCAAAAGCATTGACGACGCAAAAAGGGAGGCCGACACATTTCTCAAAATTATTAAGGGAAAGCAGTTTGAAATGCCCGTCGCCTTCGATATCGAGGAAAAATCTCAGGCTCAGAAGGGCAGGGCGTTCGTTTCCTCGCTTATAAAGGCGTTCTGCGAAAGGGTTGAAAACGCGGGCTATTTCGTCTGCATATACGCCTCGAAAAGCTGGTTTGACAACTTTATTGACGACGAGTGCAAACGCCTTTACGACACGTGGCTTGCGCGCTGGGGAGCCGCGCCCGACTATAACGGGAAAATCGGTATGTGGCAGAATTCCTCTTCGGGCGTTATTGCCGGAATTTCGGGCAGATGCGACACCGATATCGCCTATAAGGATTACCCGTCAATTATGAAGCAGTACGGTCTTAACGGCTTCAAAAAACAGTCGCCTAAACCTCCTGCAAGCAACAAAAATCTTACCTCGGGCACTATGGTTTCGCTTGACAATACGCCGCTTTATATTTCGGCTACCGCGAAGAATTACGAACGTAAGCTGACGGGTACGTATTACATCTATGACGGTATCGAAATGAACGGCCGCTACCGTATCACAAACTCCGTTTCGAATGTCAAAAAAAGGCCCGTTTCAAACTATGTCACGGGTTACGTCAAAAAGTCCGATATTATATGAGGTGATAGGATGGAACTGTTGAAATACACGGTTGAAAACTGCCTTGTTCTGATTCCCGTACTCAACGTTATCGGTCAGATTATCAGGGGTATCGAAAGAATTGACAATCGCTTTATTCCCTTGATATTGCTGGCTTTCGGCGTTGCGGGAAGCATAGGCATACTCGGCTTCAATGCCGACGCCGTAATTCAGGGCGTGCTTGTCACGGGCACCGCCGTTTACGGCAATCAGCTTGTAAAACAGCTTAATAAATAAACGGTCCGCCCGCGGCTTTCGCTTCGGGCGGATTTTTATTTAATTGACTATCATATATAATTATGTTATCATATAACCAAGTTAAGAGCGTTATTCTTTCCGTTTGCAAAATTCCTGCAAAATTGAAAAGACATAACGCTTTTCTTAGTATTTAGGAGGTTAGATTTATGAAAAAGGTTTTAAGCATTATTCTATGCATTATGCTCGTGCTTTCCGTTGCGCCGCTTTCGGCGTTTGCGGTTGACACCTACGGTTTGTGGGTAGGCGGCGTACAGGTAACGAGCGAAAATGCGTCCGCAATTACGGGCGAGGGTATCAGCGGCAGCATTTCCTACGACGATGCAACTCACACTCTTACGCTCGAAAATGCGACGATTTCCGGAGCGTATCAGAATTACAGCACGACTTACGGAATTAAAGCCGAGTCCGAACTGACGGTTAACGCTGTCGGTGAAAATACAATTATAAGCGCAAGCCCGTCGAACTACTACGGAATTGAAGCGAATGGACTCAGTATTGAAGGAACGGGCAGCCTTGAAATCAGGGGAAACGAAACAAACAGCGTTTATTTCGGAATCCTTTCATACAAGGGATTAACGCTTGACGTGAATTCTCTTACTGTCAGCGGTGAGTTCGCTGCCTTATTTGCGTACGACTTTCTTACAGTCAACGGAGGCACAGTAAACGCTTCCGCCACCGAAATCGCCATTAGATGCTATTGGTATTCCTACAGTAAGGTTACGGTTAACGCCGGCTCTGTTTATGCGAAGGGCGGTAATTATGGTATCAGTACGTCGGAAGGACTTGAAATCGGCGCAGGCGTAACCGAGGTTATCGCATACGGCGCTAACAAATACGGAATTTCTCCTTATGATACGGATAAGATTACGGTTGCCGACGGTATTGATGTTTATTACAACTACACCGACGGCAAAACCCACAATCAGGAGTTTGACGGCTACTACAGCTGGAGACTGATTCAGTTTGTCAAGCCCGATCCCGACGCAATCAACATCTGGTTCGGCGGCGTTCAGCTCAACGATTCGAATATAGGCGATATTACCGCCATGCTTAATGAAAAGTATCCCGGTTCAGCAAGCGGTACGGCTTATCTTACCCGTGCGACCGATACTTCTCCCGCAGTTCTCACGCTTGACGGTTTCTCTTATAACGGCTTCGGCGGAACAACGATTCAGAACAGTTATACGTACACGGCTCTTGAAATCTGCGAGGACCTTGTTATCAACGTCAGCGGCAACTCCACGATTAAATACGCCGACGTTGAATCGGGCGGCTCCGATAACTGCGCCGTGCTTTCAAAGTCGGACTGTGCGCTGACGATAGTCGGTGACGGTACGCTCAACTGTATCGGCGGAAACGCTTTCGGAGGATCGGGTGACGACAGACTGTCAAGCGGCATGAGCTTGAGCGGCCCGCTTACCGTTTCGGGCAACGTAACTCTTACTGCGACCGGCGGCAGCAATTGTCAGACCAGTATAGGCTGCTCTCTTTACTCGGATCTTACGCTTGAAGGCAACGCCACGCTTCTCTTTACAGGTTGCGAGGTGAACGGCTATTACTGCTCGAGCAAGGGTATGGCCTGCAACACAACCAAAACCGTAACCTTCAATTTTGCGGACAGCTGGTGCGGATCTCTTACCGCAGTCGGTCAGACTTCTTCGTTTGACAATTACGGCACGCTCGTGCTTGAAGGTCAGGATATCGACGTCGTCGGCTATTACAACGGCGGCGGCGACAGAGATATACTTCCTTCGAGAAGAAGCTTCGGCGAATTTGCTTATAATCTCAAAATAGTAATTACTCCTTATATAGAAAAGCAGCCCATTTATGTATCGGGCATCAGAGTAACCGAGGACAACTATGACGACGTTCTCGGCGACGGCGGTACGGTAAGCTACGATAAGGCTTCCAATACTCTTATACTCAACAACGCGAACTTCGAGTCCGACGGCGACAGAGACTGTATGCAGGACATCAACGGAATTCAGCTTGCAACCGACAACGATTACAACTCTTATCTCACGCTAAATATCAAGGCAATCGGCAACAACACCGTAAAGGGCGCTTCGGTTGACAATTCCTATCCGACCTGCGGTTTTTACACCTACAGCCGTTACAGCACGGTTAATATCGAGCTTGTTGACGGCGCAACGCTTAATTTCTACGGCGGCAGCAGCGATAAATGTCAGCACGGCAGCTACGGTATTAGTATGAACGGCTCGAAGCTCAACGTAACGGGCAAGGGCACGCTTAACGTCTGCGGCGGCGACACCGAATTCTACAGCTGCACGAGCGCGGGTATGGCTCTCGGCTCAGAAACGGTTTTCGACGGCGACATTACTGTCAATGCCTCGTCGGGCAGTGTAGACGATTCCGCCGCCAGCGTCGGAATTATGTGTGACGGAGGCAACACCGTCGAGCTTAAGGGAAATGTAATTATTAACTGTAACGCCTGCCCCGATGCTAAAAACTCAATCGGCTTCAATATAAATAATTACAACAAAACCCTGTATCTCAAGGTCAAGGACTGGAAGGGCACTATGACCTGCGCCGGTACAAGATTCGGCTTCACCTCGGCTTACGGTTACGCAACCAGTCAGTCCACGGGCTCGTATCTTAATCTTGACGATTATCTCAAGGTTGATATGTTCCTTAATGCCGACGATGCTTCTGCGATGCATTCCGAATATATTTCCGATGAAAGCAATATCAACGACAATCCTCTTATAGACGATTATTCAATAGGCGATGTTCAGAAGGTAGTGTTTAATCCTTACAGAACCTTCCCTGACGTACCCGAGGGAAGCTGGTTCTACGATTACGTAAAGCAATGCGCAATCTGGGGAGCTATCAAGGGCTATGCCAACGGTAATTTCGGACCTGCCGACAATCTTCAGCGTCAGGACTTTGTCGTAATGCTTGCAAGACTGTTCAGGATTGACACGAGCGAGTTCGCCGATAAGCCGTCAGCGCTTAAGGACGTTCCCGCAGGTCAGTACTATACCGCGGCGGTTAACTGGGCGGTTGAAAACGGCATCATAACGGGATACACAAGCGGAGCAAATGCAGGAAAGTTCGGCGTAGGCGACCAGATAACGAGAGAACAGATTGTAACCATTCTTTACAGACTGATTCTTGCCGAGGGCTATAATGAAGACGTCAGCGAATTCTACGGCGAGCTTGACGTATTTAACGACGCCGGAAAAATCAGTCCCTATGCAAAGGACGCAATGGCTTTTGCGGTTCATTACGGAATTATTTCGGGAATGAACCCGACAACGCTCAATCCTCTGGGCAAAGCGTCAAGAGCGCAGATAGCGGCAATACTTGTCAGATTCGTTAGCGTTATCTGATAAATTAGCGTTATCTGATAAAATGATTTAATACTGACGGACGGTATGCAAATACCGTCCGTTTCTCTTAGCAAACTCAAATTTGCCGTTGAAATATTATAATCTATGTGTTAAAATAATTCCTAATGATTTTTCGGAGATGATGATATGAAATACGCAGTCGTTCTGTACGACGGAATGGCGGATTATCCCGTTCCTGCGCTCGGCGGAAAAACGCCGATGATGTGCGCCGATAAGCCGATTTTCGACTCTATGGGAAAACGCGGTACTGTCGGTCTTGTGCGCACCGTTCCCGAGGGTATGAAGCCCGGCAGCGACGTTGCGAATATGAGTGTTATGGGCTTTGACCCGTCTAAGTACTATACGGGCAGAAGTCCGCTCGAAGCGGCAAGTATAGGCGTTGACCTTAAGGATACCGACGTTACTCTTCGCTGTAATATAGTCACTCTTTCCGACGAGGAAAACTATGAGGACAAGACGATGGTTGACTACTGCGCGGGCGACATTTCCACCGCAGAGGCGGCAGAAATAATTAAGAGCGTGCAGGAACATTTCGGTAATGATATTTACAGATTCTATTCAGGCGTCAGCTACCGTCACTGTCTCGTATGGTCCGACGGCACAACCGAGCTTGGCGACATGACGCCTCCGCACGATATTTCGGGCAGGGTAGTCGGCGAATATCTTTCAAAGAGCGAAAACGCCAAAGACCTTATCCGTATGATGAAGGAAAGCTACGACCTTCTCAAAAATCATCCCGTTAATCTTAAGAGAATTTCCGAGGGCAAGCGCCCCGCCAATTCAATCTGGCTCTGGGGCGAGGGCAGAAAGCCGATGCTGCCGCAGTTTGAGGGCCTTTACGGCATGAAGGGCGCGGTCGTTTCCGCCGTCGATTTGCTTAAGGGAATTGCAAAATGCGCAGGCATGGCTGCTCCCGACGTTGAGGGCGCGACGGGCTATATCGACACCAACTTTGAGGGTAAGGCAAAAGCCGGCGTCGAAGCGCTTAAAAACGGCTGTGATTATGTTTATCTTCATTTTGAAGCGCCCGACGAATGCGGACACAGACGCGAGCCCGAAAACAAGGTGAAATCAATTGAAATGATTGATTCCCGCGTGTTGCCGATACTGCTTGAAGAGCTTGAAAAATATGACGACTACAAGCTCATGATACTTCCCGACCATCCCACGCCTATCGTCACCGCAACCCATGCGAGCGACCCCGTGCCGTTTATGATTTATCATAAAAAGGCCGAAACCGAAGGCGTTGAAACCGTAAACGAAGAAACCGCAAAGCAGACGGGTATTTTCGTCTCAAGCGGCGTTGAATTAATGAAAAAATTTCTGGAGGACTGATTATGGGCTACGATAAGAATCAGAAAATTGATACCAAATGCGTGCAGGCGGGCTGGCAGCCTAAAAGCGGCGAACCGCGCGTTCTGCCCATCTACGAGAGCACGACCTTCAAGTACGATACAAGCGCCGATATGGCGAAGCTTTTCGACCTTGAGCCGGGCTATATGTACACGCGCCTTGCCAACCCGACGAGCGACGTTGTCGCCTCTAAAATTGCCGCTTTAGAGGGCGGCGTTGCGGCAGTTCTCACCTCATCGGGACAGGCGGCAAATTTCTTCTCGCTTATCAATATCATGGGCGCAGGCGACCATTTTATCAGCTCCGCGACCATCTACGGCGGCACATTCAATCTGTTCAACGTTACCATGCGTAAAATAGGCATTGACTGCACCTTCGTTGACCCGAGAGCTTCGGAAGAGGAGATTCAGAAGGCGTTCAGACCTAACACAAAGGCTGTTTTCGGCGAGACCGTTGCCAATCCCTCGCTCGACGTGCTCGACATTGAAAAATTCGCCCGTATCGCCCATAAAAACGGTGTTCCGCTTATCGTTGACAACACCTTCCCGACACCGATTAACTGCCGTCCGTTTGAGTTCGGAGCAGATATAGTTACACATTCGACCACCAAGTATATGGAGGGCCACGCCTCAACCATAGGCGGCTGCGTTGTTGACAGCGGCAACTTTGACTGGTATCAGAACGACAAGTTTCCGTGCATGACCGAGCCCGACGAAAGCTATCACGGCGCAACATACGCCAAGGATTTCGGCAAAAACGGCTTCGTTGTAAAAATAGTCGCCCAGCTTCTGCGCGACTACGGCTCAACGCCGTCGCCGTTCAACGCTTTCCTTCTCAACCTCGGTCTTGAAACACTTGCGGTCAGAATGGAAAGACACTGCGCAAATGCGCTTAAGGTTGCGAAATATCTTGAAAATAACGATAAGATTTCGTGGGTAAACTATCCCGACCTTGAATCCTCAAAGGACTATGCGCTTGCAAAGAAGTATATGCCAAACGGCACCTGCGGAGTTATCTCCTTCGGCGTAAAGGGCGGCAGGGCAAAGGCTGAGGAGTTTATGAACAATCTGCGTCTTGCGGCCATCGTCACCCACGTTGCAGACGCGCGTACCTGCGTGCTTCATCCCGCTTCGTCAACCCACCGTCAGCTCTCCGATCAGGAGCTTATCGAGTGCGGAGTAACGCCCGACCTTGTGCGTTTCTCGGTAGGTATTGAAAATCCCGACGACATCATCGCCGACATTCAGCAGGCGCTTGATAAAATATAATAAAAAACGTTTCGGGGCAGGCGGTTTATCCGCCTGCTTTTTTCTTTTTCTCATTTTCACATTTTTTGATAGTTAATTACCAACTTTTTGTATATTATATATTATTACATTATATTGACTTTTTGACATAGAAAGAATATAATGTTTAAGTCTATAAGTATGTTATTCGATAGGGTGGTATTGTGGCTGAAAATCAGGTCATTGAAATACAGTCCGCCGAAGAGGAGTTTTCCTCGACGGCTTATAAGGGCGTTTACAACAGATATGTAAAGAGAGTAATCGGCTTCGTTATTGCTCTTATTCTCTTCATCGTGCTTATACCCGTTTATCTGATTATTTCTCTTGCGGTAGTAATTGATACGGGCTTCCCCGTACTCTATAAGGCGGACAGGGGAGGCTATAAGAATAAGAGCTTCAAAATTTTCAAGTTCCGCTCAATGGTCAAAAACGCCGACAAGATAGGCGGTGGCACAACGGCGCTTAACGACTCAAGAATAACAAAAGTCGGCAACATACTGCGAAAGACCAAGCTCGACGAGTTTCCGCAGCTGCTCAACATCATAAAGGGCGATATGAGCTTTATCGGACCCAGACCGGAGCTTCTGCGTTATACTCAGCAGTATGTCGGCAGGGAAAAGTACATACTTGAAGTCAGACCGGGCATCACCGATTACAGCTCGATTGAGTTTATCAATCTTGACGAGCTTGTCGGCGGCGAGGCGAATGCCGACGAGGTTTACGAAACGAAGGTACTCAAAAAGAAAAACGAGCTTCGTGTAAAATACGTCGAAAACGTTTCTTTCAGGACCGACGTTGAAATATTCTTTAAGACAATAGGAAGCGTGCTTGAAAAGGCTTTCGGCTTCCTGTTCAAAAAAGAACACAGAGGAAACTGATTATGGAATACATAACTCTCAAAAATACGGATATAAAGGTTTCCCGTCTTTGCATGGGCGGCTGTCCGATGGGTGGCTACGGCTGGGGAAACGTTCAGGAAAACGAGCTTATCGACGCCGTCAATAAGGCGCTTGATATCGGAGTCAACTTTTTCGATACCGCCGAAACCTACGGACTCGGTCAGTCGGAAATCACTCTGGGCAAGGCTCTCGGCTCAAGGAGAGATAAGGCGGTTATCTCGGACAAGTTCGGCGTTCACGCCATGAAGGGACAGCCGACCTTTTACGATAACTCCCACGACTATATCATCGAAGCCTGCGAGGGCTCGCTGAAAAGACTCGGCACGGATTATATTGACGTTTACACCGTTCATTACCGTGACGGCAAGACACCCCTCTGCGAGGTTGCCGAAACGCTTGACGAACTTAAAAAGCAGGGTAAAATCCGTTACGCTGCGCTTTCAAATATTCATGAGGACGATAAGGCTGAGCTTGAGAGCTTAAAGGGGAGATTCGTTTCCTTTCAGGACGAGTATTCGCTTGCCTGCCGCAAAAACGAAAAGGAAATGCTCGACTTTGCTCAAAATTTCTCACTGACTCCGCTGACGTGGGGCAGTCTCGGTCAGGGCATACTGACGGGAAAGTACAATCTCGATAACGTCAATTTCGGCGCCGACGACAGACGCTCACGTGAAATTTACGTCAATTTCCACGGCGAGAAGCTTAAGAAAAATCTCGAAATCGTCGAGGTGCTTAAAAAGATTTCCGCCGAGGTCGGAAAATCCGTTTCCGCCGTTGCGATAAGATTTATACTCGACTTCCTCCCCGACAGCGTTGTCATCACGGGTATCAAGAGACCGTCGCAGCTGCTCTCAAACGCCGAGGCGCTTGACTGGCATCTCAGTGCGCAACAGATAAAAATGCTTGACGATATTTCAAAGTAAGGATTGAAGGACTTGAACGAAAACAGAAAGCTGGGCTTCATAAGTGTTGCGAATATAATCGGCACAATCCTCGTCGTATTCGGACATTCCTACACTCTCGATTATGACGACATCACCCCCGTAATGCTCGCAATAAGAACCTTTATTTACTATTTTCATATGCCGCTTTTCTTTTTCATTTCCGGCTTCCTTGCTGTTTATACAAGGGGAATTGAGAGAAAAGGCTTCGGGAAGTATATCGGCTCGAAGGCGGCGCAGCTTCTTGTTCCGTATCTGTTTCTGACGCTCGTATTTTACGTGCCGAAGAAAATGCTTTCGCACGAAAGCATAGGCGCATACGACCTTTTTGAAAACGTGTTCGCACCGAGGAGCAATATCTGGGGACATCTGTGGTTCCTGCCGGCGCTGTTTCTGACAACGCTGATTGTTTCGCTGATTTTGCTTACGATGAAAAAAGCGGACGGCAGCGTAAAAACGGCAGTAAACGCAATCGCCGCCGTCGGCTTCCTTGCTCTTCTCGTTTTTCCGGTAAAGCTTAAATGGCTTGCCGTCAGCGATATCTGCGCAAATCTCATTTACTATTTTCTCGGTACGCTTTCTGTTGATTTCATAATTGACAGAATAGATTTTCTTAAAAATCCGTTTGTTCTGATTGCGTCTTTTGCGGCTGCCGTCGGTTTAAGCTATGTCCGTTACAACTATCTGCTTCATTCGGATATCGGACACGCTCTGCTTCAGTTTGTAATCTGTATGATTATGCTTGCGGTTGTTTTCGGTCTGTCGGAGAATATTTATATAATTGCTCCGAAGCTTTCCGATAAACTCAATTCATACACCTACACGGTTTATCTTTACAGCTGGCTTGTGCAGACGGTTGTTTATTACATAGGTTTCGACTTTTTGCATCTGCCGAAATACGTTACCTGCCCGATAATGTTTGTTACGGGACTTTTGATACCGATACTCATCTCGGTTATTTACTCGAAAATCAAATTTGTCAACAACAGATTTTTTGATACAGTTTTAGGAATTAAGGTGAAAAGAAATGACAAGTGAACAGCTTGCGTGGCTTATACGTCGCCACGGAATTGAAATGACGCATCTTTCGGGAGGCTCGCACATAGGCTCGATTTTATCCGTAGCCGATATTATGGCGGTGCTTTACAACGACGTTGCGAAGGTTAATCCCGACAACCCGAAGGAGCCGACAAGGGACAGAATAATTCTTTCGAAGGGACATGCTGGCGCATCGGTCTATGCGGCGCTTGCCGAGAAAGGCTTTTTCGATACCGAGGAGCTTAAGACGCATTATCAGAACGGTTCGCGTCTTTCGGGACACGTTTCGCATAAGGGCGTACCGGGCGTTGAGTTTTCAACCGGCTCTCTGGGTCACGGTCTGCCCGTCGGCGCAGGTATGGCTATGGCCGCCAAAAAGGATAATAAAAATCACAGCGTGTTTGTAATCCTCGGCGACGGCGAATGTGACGAGGGCTCTGTATGGGAGGCGGCGCTTGTCGCTCATCATTACGGGCTTGACAATCTTATTGCAATAATCGACCACAACAAAATGCAGAGCCTTGACTTCTGCGAGAATACGATTAAGCTTTCGCCCTTTGCGGACAAGTGGAAGGCTTTCGGCTGGAACGTGCTTGATATTGACGGTCACGACCACGGCGCTCTGAGAAACGCAATGCTTTCGGCAAAAGAAAACAAGGGCGCTCCGACCGTAATAATTGCAAATACAATTAAGGGCAAGGGCATTTCCTTTATGGAAAACGACATACTCTGGCACTACCGTTTCCCACACGACGGCGAGGAATACGACGGCGCTCTTAAAGAACTTCACGATGCGATGCCCGACGGCATAAGCGACCCGTACTGTAAGGAGGCGTAATCATGAGAGACACATTTGTAAGAACACTTATTGATATCGCCAAAAACGATAAGGACGTTATACTCGTTACGGGCGACCTCGGTTTCGGCGTACTCAAGCCTTACTGGGAGGCGCTTCCCGACCAGTTTATAAACGCAGGCATTGCCGAGCAGGATATGACGGGCTTTGCGGCGGGACTTGCTCTCGAGGGCAAAACCGTATTCACTTATTCGATAGGTAACTTCCCGACATTGCGCTGTATTGAGCAGATAAGAAACGACTGCGCTTACCACGACGCAAACGTCAAGATAGTCTGTGTCGGCGGCGGCTTTGTTTACGGCTCGCTGGGTATGAGCCACCACGCCACCGAGGATATCGCAATGATGAGAGCGCTGCCAAACGTTACGGTTATGGCTCCGGGCGACCTCACCGAAGCGGCGGAGGCAACAAAGGCTATATACAAGCAGAAGGGCACCTGCTATCTTCGTCTGGGCAGGGGCGGCGAGCAGAAAATCCACGAAAAAATCGATAACTTCCAAATCGGTAAGGCGATTAAAATTCAGGACGGCTCACGCATAGCAATCTTCTCGACGGGCGCTATTTTCGACGAGGCTAAGGGCGCAATAGAGCTGCTTGAAAAGGAAGGCATTTCTGCTGCGCTTTACACCTTCCCGACGGTAAAGCCGATTGATAAGGAAGTCATCACCGACTGTGCAAAGCGCTATGAGGCGGTTATCACCGTTGAGGAGCATAACATTATCGGCGGCTTCGGCAGCGCAGTTTCCGAGGTAATGGCGGAAATGAGCGAGAAGAAGGCAAAACTCGTGAGAATCGGACTTAACGATATGTATTCGTGCATAGTCGGCACACAGAAATATCTCCGCAACGAGTACGGTATGAGCGCCGTAAAGATTGCGGACAGAGTAAGATCGGAGCTTAAATGAAAACTGTACTGATTTTATCAAACGATTTTACTACAATTTACAATTTCCGCACCGAGCTTGTAAAAAGGCTGCTCAGGGAAGAATACAGAGTGCTTCTCTCACTTCCCGAAGACGACCGAAACTCCTTTTTTGAGGAGCTTGGCTGCGAGGTTATAAAAACGCCGATTTCACGTTTCGGCACCAATCCGCTTCAGGATATGAAAACCTACAAGTTCTATAAGGCGTTGATTAATGAGCAAAAGCCCGATGCCGTGTTGTCGTTTACCGCCAAGCCGAACATTTACGGTTCGCTTGCGTGCAGAAAAACAAAAACAAAGTGCATCTGCAACGTAACGGGACTCGGTTCGAATTTCCAGTCGGAAAACATTATCAAGAAGATTATGCTTTTCCTTCAGAAGTATTCCTACAAATTCGCAAAAACCGTTTTCTTCCAGAATACGCAGAATATGGAGTATTTCAATTCCAAAGGCATTGCGAAGGACAATTCAAAGCTTCTTCCCGGCTCGGGAGTCAATCTTGAGGAAAACGCATTTGAGAAAAATACTCTTAAGGACAGACCGAAATTCGTCACCGTTTCACGAATCCGTAAGGACAAGGGCTTTGACGAGCTGTTTGAGGCGGTAAGAAAGGCGAAGGCTGACGGACTTGACGCCGAATTTCACGTACTCGGCTGGTATGAGGACGATTCCTATAAGGCAGTTACCGAGGAAATGCAGGAAAAGTACGGACTTATCGTTCACGGCTCTGTGCCTCACGAGCAGGTTCACGGCATTATAAGCAAATGCAACTTCCTTATTCATCCGTCGTATCATGAGGGCATGTCCAACGTAATACTTGAGGCGGCGGCAACCGGTCTTGTGTGTCTTGCATCCGACATAAACGGCTGCAAGGAGGCAATTGACGACGGAAAAACAGGCTTCCTTTTCAAAGTGAAGGACTCCGGCTCGCTTTATGAAGCGATAAAAAAAGCGTCGGAGCTTTCGCAGGATGATATTACGAAAATGAGTGAGCTTTCACGGCAGAAAATGAAAAACGAATTCGACCGTGAAATCGTCATTGAAAAATACTTAACGGAAATTAACAGCTAAAGGAGATATATCAAAATGGGACTTTATGAAAGCATAGTTGCAGGAAGTGAGAAAATCGCACTCGTCGGTCTGGGTTACGTAGGTATGCCCATTGCCGTTGCGTTTTCAAAGAAGGTCAAGGTAGTCGGCTTTGACCTTAACGAAAAGAAAATCGAGCTTTATAAAAACGGCATCGACCCCACAAACGAGGTCGGCAACGAGGCAATCAAAAACTGCGCCGTTGATTTTACGGCTGACGAGAGCAGATTAAAGGAATGCAAATTCTTTATCGTTGCCGTACCCACACCCGTCAACGACGACCACACTCCCGACCTCTCACCCGTTGAGGGCGCAAGCGAGATAGTCGGCAGAAATCTTACCAAGGGCTCAATCGTTGTCTATGAAAGCACGGTTTATCCCGGCGTTACCGAGGACATCTGCGTACCGATACTTGAAAGAGAGTCGGGTATGAAATGCGGCGTTGACTTCAAAATCGGTTATTCGCCCGAGAGAATCAATCCCGGTGACAAGGTTCACCGTCTTGAAACCATCACAAAAATTGTTTCGGGTATGGATGACGAAACCCTTGACACGGTTGCGAAGGTTTACGAATTAGTCGTTGCCGCAGGTGTTCACAGAGCTGCAAATATCAAGGTTGCCGAGGCTGCAAAGGTTATCGAAAACTCACAGAGAGATATAAATATCGCCTTTATGAACGAGCTTTCAATCATCTTCAACAAGATGGGCATTGACACCAAGTCCGTCCTCGAAGCGGCAGGAACGAAGTGGAATTTCCTTAAATTCTATCCCGGTCTTGTCGGCGGCCACTGCATAGGCGTTGACCCGTATTATCTTACATACAAGGCTGAGGAACTCGGCTATCACAGCCAGATTATCCTTTCGGGCAGACGCATCAACGACGACATGGGCAAGTACGTTGCCGAAAGCACCGTTAAGAATCTTATCAAGGCTGACGTATCAATCAAAAACGCAAAGGTTGCGATTCTCGGCTTTACCTTTAAGGAGAATTGCCCCGACACAAGAAATACAAAGATTATCGACATCTACAACGAGCTTAAGGAATACGGCATCACCGCAACGATTGCCGACCCTGCGGCTGACGCAGACGAGGCGAAGAGGCTTTACGGCATCGAGTTTGTCGATATGAATACGATCAAGGACTGCGACGCCGTTATTCTCGCCGTTGCTCACGAGCAGTTCAAATCGCTCTCTCAGGCTGACTTTGACAGAATGTTCAAAACAGGCGACAACTCGAAGAAGGTTCTCGTCGATATCAAGGGACTTCTTGACAGAAGAGAATACGAAGCTGCAGGCTACAATTACTGGAGATTATAATGGCTGCAAAAACGGAAGATAAGTTAATTGATATTGCAAAGCTGTTTTTTGCCTTTGCTGTAGTTGCAATTCATACGTCGTTACTTGACTTTTTCGGACAGGCAGTTTCCGACGAAAGACAGAAGCTTGTCTATGCGGTCGGAAGACTTATTCTATCCCTTGCGGTTCCGTTCTTCTTTGTATGCTCGGGATACTATTTCAAGCCGAACGGCAGGTTCATTCCGAAGCAGGTTAAAAGGCTGCTGGTTCCTTACTTTTTCTGGTCCTTACTGTATACGGCTGTAATATCCGTTTCAAACAGGAGCATTGATTTCAAGGGCATTATAAAGGGCTATCTTATTGCTTCTCCCGGCGCTGCTATGTGGTTTGTCGGCGCAATAATCATCAGCTTTGTAATACTCAACAGAGTCAGGTCGAAAAAGGCCGCTATAGCGGTTTTTGTTGTGTCTCTCGTCTTTTATTTCATAGGACTCGGTCTCAACAGTTACTCATCTCTGTTTGTCGGCACTCCGGCACAGGCGCTTTTGCAGAAATATTATTTTGATATTTTCGAATCAAGCCGTAATTTCCTTTTCCTCGGTTTGCCGTTTATCAGTATAGGTTATTATTTCGGACAGTTTGCTAACAAAAATAAAAGGTCAAAATACGTCTTGCTGACGCTGTTCGTATTGGCGTGTATCGGAACGGTTGCCGAATTCTTATTCCTGTATTCAAAACCGGAGCCGATGGAAAACGGAGTCCGTTACTATTTCTCAACTCCGCTTGCAGTTGCAACGCTTATGCTTATTCTGGCAGGTATTGAGATTAAATCGGACAGAAATTTCAGATATGTCCGCAAGCTTTCATCGGGAATATATTTTTCTCATCTGACCGTTCTCGTCGTGCTGACGACCGTCAACGGCTTGCTGTATCATTTCGGACTCAAGGGCAGCTCGTTCCCGAACAGCGCTCTGTTCCTTCTTACATCGGTTTGTTCATTGATCTTTACAAGCATTGTAATAAAAATAAACAACAAATACCTCAATAAGATAATTTGAATTACTGGAGATTATAATCATGGGCTTTACTGAAATCACATTTCCCGAAAATACGTTATTCCTCGTTACGGGCGGCGCGGGCTTTATCGGCTCGAATCTCTGCGAGGCAATACTTAACAAGGGCTGCCGTGTGCGCTGCCTTGACGATTTATCTACGGGCAAGCAGGCAAACGTTGACATGTTCCTTGACAATCCAAATTATGAATTTATAAAGGGCGACATCAAGGACCTTGATACCTGTATGAAGGCTTGCGAGGGCGTTGACTACGTTCTCAATCAGGCTGCGTGGGGAAGCGTTCCCCGTTCGCTTGAAATGCCGCTGTTCTACTGTCAGAACAATATTCAGGGTACGCTCAATATGCTCGAAGCGGCAAGACAGCAGGGCGTTAAGAAATTTGTTTACGCATCGTCATCGTCCGTTTACGGCGACGAGCCGAATCTGCCCAAGACTGAGGGCAGGGAGGGCAATCTGCTCTCACCCTATGCGCTTACGAAAAGATGCGACGAGGAATGGGCGAAGCTCTACACCATGCATTACGGTCTTGACACCTACGGTATGAGATACTTTAACGTTTTCGGCAGACGGCAGGACCCCAACGGCGCTTATGCGGCGGTTATTCCGAAATTCATAATGCAACTTATGCGCGGCGAAGTTCCCACAATCAACGGCGACGGCAAGCAGAGCCGCGACTTTACCTACGTCGATAACGTCATCGAGGCTAACCTCAGAGCCTGTCAGGCTTCTCATGAGGCGGCGGGCGAGGCATACAACATAGCCTACGGCGGCAGGGAATACCTCATAGACATTTACTACGGTCTTACAAAAGCACTCGGTGTGGATGTTAAGCCGAATTTCGGACCCGACCGTAAGGGCGATATAAAGCACTCCAACGCCGACATTTCCAAGGCGAAGAGACTTCTCGGCTATGACCCGAGTTATTCCTTCAAGGACGGTATCGCCCTTGCGATTGAGTGGTATAAGGAGAATCTGTAATGTTCGATTACAAAAAGATTTTCAGAAACAGAGAGGCAAGGTTAAAGCTCATCGACTCTCTGAAGTTTATACCGACAAAGCCTTATTTAAAGCTTGTCTATAAAATCAAAACGGGAAAGGCGCTTAATCTCGACAGTCCCGTCGGCTTCTGCGAAAAGCTTCAGTGGCTTAAGATTCACGATATTCATCCCGAATACACTCAGCTTGTTGACAAGACAGCCGTTCGTGATTACATTACCGAAAAAATCGGCGAGGATTATCTCTTTCCGCTTCTCGGAAGCTGGGAGAAATTTGAGGACATCGACTTTGACTCTCTGCCCGACAAATTTGTTCTCAAATGCAATCACGATTCGGGCAGCGTGAAAATCATTACCGACAAAAGCCAGATCAATAAGGACGAGCTTTCCGCCTTCTTTAATGGCAGGCTTAAGCTCAATCCGTATAACGCCGGCAGGGAATACCCCTACAAGGACGTAAAGCCGCTTATAATGGCGGAAAAGTTTATGGAATCCTCCGACGGCAAGGGCATTAACGACTACAAGTTTTTCTGTTTTGACGGAAAGCCTGAGATTATGTTTGTCGCAACCGACAGAGCCGTTGACGTGCGTTTTGATTTCTACGATATGTCTTTCAACCATCTGCCGATTTATAACATCCATCCCAATTCCGACGGCGTCGTTGAAAAGCCGAAGTGCTTTGACGAGATGAAACAGCTTTGCGAAAAGCTGACGAAGGGTATGAAGTTCGTCCGTCTTGACCTGTATGAGATTGACGGAAAGGTATATTTCGGAGAATTCACGTTTTTCCACGGCGGCGGTTTCTATCTGTTTGAGCCCGATGAGTGGGAAAAGAAACTCGGAGACCTGATTAAAATCTGATTCGGTGAGAATATGTCATTAAAACAGTTACTCGCAAAAACCCCTTTTATCGATATTTACAGACAGCATAAAAAGAACGCTTATCAGTCACAGCTTGACGCCATGACCGATGAGCAGTTCATCCGCTTTATCTATAAAAAGAATTTCGGGCGCGAGATTAATCTCGACTCTCCCGAAACCTTCAACGAAAAGCTTCAGTGGTTAAAGCTTAATTACCGAAACCCTCTTTACACACGGCTTGTCGACAAATACGAGGTAAAGCAGTACGTTGCCGAAAAAATCGGTGAGGAATATATCATCCCGACTCTCGGCGTATATGAGAGCTTTGACGAAATTGATTTTGATAAGCTTCCCGACAGTTTCGTGCTCAAATGCACACACGATTCGGGCGGACTTGTAATTGTAAAGGACAAGTCGAAGTTAGATAAGAAAAATGCAAGGCAGATTATCAACGCTTCACTGAAAAGGAATTTCTATCTTCAGTCGCGTGAATGGCCTTACAAAAATGTAAAGCCGCGTATAATTGCCGAAAGCTATATGGTGGATTCGAAAACCGCCGAGCTTCGCGATTATAAGTTTTTCTGCTTTGACGGCGAGGTTAAGGCAATGTTTATTGCAACAGAAAGGCAGAAGCAGGGCGAGGACGTAAAATTCGACTTCTTTGACGCCCATTTCAACCATCTTCCCTTCAGGCAGGGACACGACCACGCCGCAACGGAGCCCGAAAAACCCGTCTGCTTTGACGAGATGAAAAAGCTTGCGGGTGAGCTTTCAAAGGGATTCCCCGAGGTCAGAATCGACTTTTACGAGGTTGACGGCAGGGTTTATTTCGGTGAATTCACCTTCTTCCATTTCGGCGGCTTTATGAAATTTGAGCCCGAGGAATGGGATTATAAATTCGGCGAGTGGATTACGCTACCCGAAAAAATGTTAAGTGAGTGAAAAATGAGAGTATTACAGATTAACGCCGTGTACAATCAGCTGAGCACGGGCAGGACGACAACCGAATTACACAATGCCCTTCTTGAAAACGGCATTGACTCCTTCTGCGCCTTTGCTCAGTCAAACGTTGAGGGCGGCGAAAATCTGTACCGCATAGGCACTCCCTTTGACAGAAAGCTACACGCTTTTCTTTCACGCCTTTCGGGTAAGCAGGCGTATTTCTCAAAGGGCGCAACAATAAAACTGATTAAGTATATGGACGAAATCAAACCCGATATTGTCCATTTAAGAAATTTTCACTCAAACTATATCAATATGCCGATGATACTTGATTATCTCGGTAAAAACGGCATAGCCACGGTGGTAACGCTTCACGATTTCTTTTTCCTGACGGGAAAATGCGTTTACTTTACCGAGGCTGACTGCTCAAAATGGCAGACAAAATGCGAAAACTGCCCGAACCTTAAAAACGGCAACCCGACGTGGTTTTTCGACAGAACCGCCGATATGTTCCGTGATAAGTACGAGCTGTTTTCAAAGATAAAGAAACTCGCCTTTGTCGGCGTTTCCGACTGGGCGGCTGACGAGGCGAAAAAATCCCCGATTACCGCGAACGCAACCGAGGTTAAGAGAATATATAACTGGATAGACTTGGATAGATTCAGACCGCTTGACGTTGAAGCGGAAAAGAAAAGACTCGGACACGAAAACGAGTTCGTGATTCTCGGCGTTGCTGCAGTATGGGATGAGCGTAAGGGCATAAGCGACTTTATCCGTCTTGCCAAATCCCTTTCGGAGTATAATGATGTTAAGGTTATCCTTATCGGACCCGTTCCGAGAGTCAGCTTGGATGACGGAGAAGACGGACTTGAATACGTTATACCCGTCGGCTCAACCGACAGCGTTGACGAGCTTGTAAGTTATTACAACGCCGCCGACGTGCTTGTTACTCTTTCGACCAAGGA
>JAEEGG010009077.1_pt1 | contig 22374 bp, 14 predicted proteins | sample 9134161 | NCBI WGS metagenome assembly JAEEGG01 (sample SAMN16246543, study PRJNA631951) | gut metagenome | biome: gut microbiome; feature: rumen; material: CR-attached | host: Bos | place: Iran: Karaj | collected 2018-10
ATATTGCTACGGATTATCTTATTACAACCCTCGCTGGCGGGCAAGCCCACAGAACCAGGAAAGGCAAAGACGTCGCGACCATACTCCTGGGCAATGCGACAGGTGATAAGTCCCCCACCCTTGTAGGCGCTCTCCACGAGAATGGTGGCATCGCTCATACCTGCTACGATGCGGTTGCGCTGACGGAAATTATTTGGAAGAGCCTCCGTCTGACTCATATACTCCGTCAGCAGACCACCCTGACGAATCATCTCGATAGCAGTGTCACGATGGCGTGGCGGATAAATCTGGTCGAGTCCGTGAGCCAAGACGCCCACCGTCTCGAAGCCATTCTCCAGCGCATTACGGTGTGCACAGATGTCGATACCGTAGGCCAGACCACTGACTATCAGCACGTCGGGCATCAGACGCTTGAGGTCGCTGACAAAGCGGTGTATCAGGTCTTGGCCGTAGGTGGTACAATGACGCGTACCCACGATATCGATGACCCGAGCCTGGTTGAGGTCGGCAGTACCTTTATAAAACAATACCAACGGCGCATCGTCACACTCGGTGAGACGTTGTGGATAGTCGGCATCATTGAGGCACAGGGCACGGATGCCACCTTTCTGCATAAACTCCATCTCTACGGCAGCACGCTTCAGGGCATCGTCCCAATTCTTCATCGACTCTCTAATGCGCGGTGTGGCATCAGGCATCACGTCGCCAATGCTATTGCGCTGGTCATAGACGGCCTTGGCACCACCCAACGTACGGTAGAGCAACAGGGCGGTCTGGAAATTGAAGCCCATCATGCGCGTCAGCGCCAAGGTATAATATATCTCTTCTTCTTGCATCGTATTATGTCAGTAATTCACTGGGGTGACTGATGAAACGGGTGGCACCATGCGCCAGGAGGAACTCGCGGTCACGGAAGCCCCACAGCACACTGATACACGGTATGCCACTGGCTGCTGCCGTAGCAATATCGACATCGCTGTCACCTACATAGACAGCCTCTTCGCGAGAGACGCCCAACTGTCGTAAGGCCTCGTTGACGGTGTCAGGTGCCGGTTTCTTACGGATGCCCTCCGCCTCGTGTTCACCAATAGCCACCTCAATGGTGTCAGGAAAGAAATGCTGGCAGAGCTCTTGGGTGGCAGCATAGAACTTGTTGCTGACCACTGCCGTCCGACAACCTCTACTACGCAGCGTCTGTAGCATCTCCGGAATGCCATCGTAGGGACGCGTGGTGTCGAGCGAGTGCTGCATATAGTGCTGACGGAAGGTGGCAAAGGCCTCCTCGAATCTGGGATTGGCAGCACCATCGGGTACGGCACGCTCCATGAGTAGGCGCACACCATTGCCCACAAAACGACGGACATCGTCAATGCTGTGCTGGGGCATATTGCAAGCCTTTAGCGCATAGTTGACAGACGCTGCCAGATCGCCTAACGTGTCGAGCAGCGTACCATCAAGGTCAAAGATATAGGTCTGAATCATCACTCCTTCGGCAAATAGGGTGCAAAGACGCGGTCATAGTCCTCACTGCCTGCCAGTCGACCGTTGACCAGACAAACCAGCGTGATGTCACCACGGAAACACAATGCCTCGTCAGAAGCACGGAAGATGTCCTGATGGAACACATACTTGATGCCCTGTTTCTCCAACCACAGACGCGAGATAAACTCATCATCACAGCGCAGCGGTGTCTTATACTGCAGATTCATGCGAGCCACGACAGCATCGACACCCTTCTCGTGCATCTCAGCAAACGAGAGTCCACAATGTTTCAGGAACAGGTGGCGCGTATGCTCTGTGTAGTGCAGGTAGTTAGCGTTGTTGACAATACCCTCGATGTCGCATTCGTAGTCGCGCACCTCCATACGGGTTTCAAAAATGTATTTGCTCATGATCTTTTTAGATATTCATAACCAATGCGACAACGCAGGCATTCCTTCTTGTCGCAGTATTCTTTCTTCAGTTGGATGAGTGCCTGCGAGTCGCCAGCACTCTGTACATCCAGTCCGCACTCCTTCCACATGCGGATGATATGGTTGTTCTCAGCCTTCAGTTGTTCCAGGATGTCGAAGGCACGGTCGCATAACGCTTCCTTCATGCTATGTCGCCCATAGGCAAAAAGCATGGGCACACAGGTATTGATCATCAACAGATTGATGGAGAACGGCGACAAATGCTTGGCATTGCGGAAACTCTCAGAGCCAAAGGTATAGTGTGTCTCCCAATAGGAGGTCACCTGGGTGCTAAGCATCTCAGCCATAGCTGGCATATCCTGACAGTCAAGAAGTGCCGAGAGACCGGCCTTGCGCTGATAATAGAGGTTGGCCAACTGGGCAATACGGATGTGGGGGAAGTTCTGCGGGCGCAGTCGTAGGAAGCGCCACAACTGGACATCCATCGGCGTCAGTGAGAACTTATGGGCCAGATACTGGTATTCGTTGCGCAGTTTGGTGAAATAACCCTCGTTGAGCGCATCCTTCTGGTAGCGTTCGGGAATGGCGTTAAGCTCAAGCAGTCCCGCCTGTCCCATAAAGATTGCCTCTATCTGGAACAGGTCATCACGATGCTTGCCAACAGCCTGCAAGGGAATATGACGAGCCCACTCCTCGAAGGCGTCGCCATTGATGCCAAAGCCGTAGTTGCGTGCCATCGTCTGGAAATAGGCATCCTCCCACGAACCACCAGCCTCCTTGACACGCTGCTGAATGGCTATCGTCTTCTGCTCCAGGCGTTCGGTCTGCAGAGCAGCCATCCACGAGTGAACAGTGAGGCGCGTCAGACTGGGAATGATACGATAGCAGGGCGGATAGGCATCGGTGCGCAACAGTTCTTCGTAGTTGTCGTGTACTGACTGGGGAACCGTCAGACACATCTGCGGCACGAAATGGCCCGACTGCATCTGTACATCTTGGTCAGCAACACTCACCACATGCAACACCACATTGTTATAATGTTCATCGTGATTGTGGCCATGCAGGTACCAGTCGCTGGACTTGTCGTGAATCTCGACATTGCCCACCCACAACGTACCATTGATCTTCACCTTGGCATTGAAGAAATCAGGTCCGCTGTTACGATTGTGCAGACCTGGGTCTATGACCTCTACCTCCTGACCATCGGTAGTCTGTAGCCCTTCGATAGGCCACAGCTTATGTTTCCAACAATAATGCAGTAACTGTTCCATTAACGGACAAGCTGATATTCGAACGGCATGGCAGGCATACCCTTCTTGTTATAGATGCTGGCACGAGGATTGTCCTTCCAAGCATAACGTACATAAACGGGCTGATCAATGGGTGACTGGAAACGAACCTCAGCGCCCTCGATAGTAGCCTCCACATTCACAAAACGCTTGTCGGCACCTGCAACCTCTACCTCATGAGCTACACCTTCGCGCATGGGCTGATCGAAGATGACGGTAACGGTCTTATCCTTGATAGAATAACCTACAGGCTGGGGTGACAGAGCAGGCCACTCTCCATAGGCAACGCGGTCCAAGCAGAGCGCCACACGCTCAGCAGCCTCTTTCTTGCGTAATGGATGAATATCGACGGTTTCACCGAGATCGATAAGACAAGCTGTTGCTGCATGTTCATCGCCAATGGTTGCCTGACGCTGAGCCTCACGCACACGTGCCCAGTTGCTGTTGACTGGATTGGACTCATAAACGATAGGGCGTGGCATACCTGTCTGCTGACGTCCATCATGGTTAGCCAGTTGAACGATGCAGAAGGGCAACGACGGGTCATTCCAAAGGGCTCGCCAACTACCCATGAGCTTCTGCAGATAATTGCCATAAGGAGCAGGGTTGCCCGTATTCGACTCGCCCTGATACCACACGATACCGCTCAAGGCATAGGGTGCCAAGGGGTAGAGCACAGCATTATAGAGTGTGGTGGGCAGGTTCTGCAGACTGACATCGCCACTAGGACATGACGGCATATCGGCACCAGCATGCTGCAACCACTTATTGCTCAGTGCAATGACATCCTTAGGCATCGGGTTCTGACTTTGGCGGTCAGCACCGAAGCACAGCATATAAGGCTTCTCAGGGATGAAGTGTACCATACCATATTTATTGATGAAACGGATGGTAATGACGTTATCGCCCTCACGGAGCAGTCCCTCGGGAATGTCATAGCGACGAGGAGGATACTGGTAGTAGGTGCGTCCCACCTGCTGACCATTGACGTAAGTGATATCAGCATCGAACAGTGTACCCAGCAACAGACGGGCAGGCTGTCCGGCATGAGCCTTGTCTATCTGGATATGCTGACGAAGCCAGGTGGTACCTGTTCCACGCCAACCCCAGTTGTTCTGGTCAATCACCTGCCAATTGGCATCGTTGTAGTCAAGGGCTGTGAAATGCTGGCTGATGCCAGGGTCTTTCTCTTCTAACAGCTCATTCCAACGACGATCAGCCAGGTTGTTGGCCTTCATCTGGGCTGCCACATAATCCTTATTATCATAAAGACGGGTCTTCTCAACTAATTGAGGATAGTCTTTTATCAGACTGTCAGCAGGGAGCCATGCTTCAATAGGCGTTCCTCCCCAACTATTGACTATTACACCCTGGGGCACACCCGTCTTCTCCTGCATACGCTTGCCTAAGAAAGTGCCCAGCGCAGAGAACTGCCAGGCATTATCCTTGGTCAATGGTTTCCATGAGGTTGGCAGGATATCGTCCTGCACACCATGGGTGTTTGTCGTATTGCGAACACGGAACAAACGAACCTTATTATTGTCAAATTGGTCGATTTCATCGATATATTGCGGATAAACGCGCTCGATGGTGACGTCGATATTTGACTGTCCAGAACAGAGCCATACATCGCCCACGAGGACGTCTGTCAACTCCTGATCTCCTACCACTAATGTATAGGGACCACCGGCTTTTGTCTTGGGCAAGTCAATGCGCCAACGACCTTGTTCGTCAGCTGTTGTCGAATACTGTTTCTTCTGCCAGCGGATAGTTACCTGCTCCTGAGGGTCTGCCTTACCCCACACAGGGATGGGTTTTCCACGCTGCAATACCATACCCGACTGGAACATTTGGGGTAGCACGATTTTGGCATCAGCTACACAAAAGCCTGCCAGAGTCAATAGAAGAAGAAAAGTTTTTCTCATAACAGTATTAATGATTAGTTGAGACCGCAAAGGTAGAAAAAAAATGTCAAAAACACAAAGAATTAGCGTTTTATTCCGTATTTGCTACAAATAATGTAGTTTTTGTAACATGCAATTACATCCATTTCAACAGAAAATCAGTATCTTTGCACCAAATTAAAATAATAATAATAAACAACCTAACAACAATGACACCTAACGAAACTCAAGGAGCCAAAGGTTTTTACAAACTTTCCTGGCTGCAACGCATTGGTTTTGGTTCTGGCGACTTGGCTCAGAACCTGATTTTCCAGGTAATTTGCACTTACCTGCTGTTCTTCTACACTGACATCTATGGACTGACGCCTTCAGCAGTAGCCGTCATGTTCCTGGTGGGTAATGTGGCTAACGTCATCTGGGACCCGATTGTAGGTACCCTTATTGACAAGAGCAACCCACGTTACGGTAAATACCGTTCGTATCTGCTGTATGTAGGTATTCCTCTTTCGGGCTTTGCCATCCTGTGCTTCTACAATGGTTTTGCTCCGTCGCTGATCTATGCCTACGTAACATACATCTCTATGCAGTTGCTCTATACGTTCATCAACGTACCTTATGGAGCCTTGAACTCTTCACTGACACGCGACACAGACGAGATTACCATCCTTACGTCAGTACGTATGTTTATGGCCAACCTCGGTGGTCTGGCTGTCAACTCTGGTCTGCCCCTGTTCATCGCTCTGATTGCTGGTGCACCATCAGACAGTCTGCCAAAGGATCCTTCAGCATGGTTCACCACCATGACCATCTACGCCATTGTCGGTTTCTGTCTGCTCGCCTTCTGCTTCTCACAGTGTAAGGAGCGTGTGGTGATGGATGCCAAAGCCACTGAAGACGTGAAGGTCAGCGACCTCTGGATGGAATTCCTCCGCAACCGTCCCTTGCGCGTCCTCGCTTTCTTCTTTATTACCGCTTTTGCGATGATGTCAGTAGGTAATGCCGCTGGTGCATACTTTATGAACAGCAATCTGCATGGCTCAGCACAGGAACTATCCATTTTCATGGCTCTAGGCTCTGCTCCTGCCTTCTTGTTCATGCCACTCGTTCCCTGGTTCAAGCGCATGGTCGGTAAGAAGAATATGTTCTATCTCTTCCTGGGTGCCGCCATTGTAGGTATGGGTATGCTTTACTTTATCTCAAAGATGGATCAGCCGAGCATGATGATGATTTATGTGGCACAGTTCATCAAGAGCACTGGTGTCATCGTGGCTACTGGTTACATGTGGGCACTGGTTCCTGAGGTTATCTCCTATGGTGAGTACACTACAGGTCGTCGTATCTCTGGTATCGTTAATGCCCTGACTGGTTTGTTCTTCAAGGCTGGTATGACCTTCGGTAGCATTGTCGGTCCTGCTGTATTGGCATACGTTGGCTATAACAGCAAGACTATCGACCAGACTCCTTTTGCCGAAGAGGGTATCCTGTGGTTGGTCTGTGTTATCCCCGCTATCCTGCTGGCTCTGGCTATGTATATCATCAGCCGCTACGAGTTGACTGACGAGGTCATCGATGATATCAATAAGAAAATTGAAGCACGTAACAAATAAACTATGAAAAGACTCCTCCTATCCGCTATGGCCATCGCTACGCTGAGTACAGCGTCAGCACAAGGCCTCAAAGATGCCATTGGCAAATACTGCCTGATTGGTGCAGCTGTCAACCAATGGCAGAGCGACGGACAGGTGCCTCAGGCCGATGCCGTTCTCAGCAAGCATTTCAACTGCGTGGTGGCAGAAAATTGTATGAAACCAGAGGTGCTGGCACCTGCTGAAGGCATCTTCGACTTCCGCGTAGCCGACAAGTTCGTGAACTATGCCAAGCAGTTAGGTTTGAAGGTGAACGGACATTGCTTGGTATGGCACTCACAGGCTCCAGACTGGTGGTTCACCAATGGCTATGCTGCCAGCCCTGTCTCTAAAGATGTCCTGAAAGAGCGTCTTATCAAACACATCAAGACCGTAGTAGGTCACTTCAAGGGCCAAGTCTTCGGTTGGGATGTTGTCAACGAAGCTATCGAGGATGACGGTTCGTTCCGTAAGTCAAAGTACTATAACCTTCTGGGCGAAGAGTTCATTGAGATTGCCTTCCGTGCAGCTCATGAGGCTGACCCTGACGCAGAACTCTACTACAACGACTATTCCATGTCGGGTGAGAAGAAGCGCGAAGCCGTCTGCCGTCTGGTCAAGAACCTGAAGGCCAAGGGTCTGCGTATTGATGGTGTAGGTATGCAGAGCCACAATGGCTTGGACTATCCTGACCTCACAGAGTATGAGAAGAGTATCGATGCTTTTGCTGCCTGTGGCGTGAAAGTACTGATTACTGAGCTTGACATCAATGTACTGCCCAATCCACAAGGCTTTGGTGGTGCTGATATTGCCCAGAACTTTGAGTTGCAGCAGAAGTACAACCCCTATGTCAATGGCCTGCCTGCCGACAAGCAGAAAGAACTCGACAAGCGTTGGTTGGACCTGTTCAAAATCTACTACAAGCATCGCGCACAGATTGGTCGTATCACCTTGTGGGGTGTCTGTGACGAGAACTCTTGGCTCAATGGCTGGCCTATCAAGGGACGCACCAACTATGCACTGCTCTTCGATCGCCAGTATCAGGCAAAACCTGTTGTTAACGACATTATCAAACTATTCAAATAATTACTATTATGGCAAAATTACCACGTTATCTTTTCCCAAGCGACTATATGGCTGACCCTTCAGCCAATGTGTTTAACGGACGTTTCTACATCTATCCCTCACACGACTGGGATGCTGGTGAGTGTTTCGACGACGATGGTGGTCACTTCCAGATGAAGGACTATCACGTACTTTCATGGGACGACATCGAGAATGGTGAAGTGACCGATCATGGTGTCATCCTCGACGTGAAGGATGTGCCCTGGGCTGAGAAGCAGATGTGGGACAACGACTGTGTTGAGAAGGACGGCAAGTACTACCTCATCTTCTCTGCTAAAGCTTATGATGGTGTGTTCCGTCTGGGCGTAGCTGTTGCAGACAAGCCCGAAGGTCCATTCAAACCTATGGAGAAGCCTATCCGTGGCTCGTTCTCTATTGACCCCTGCGTCTTCAAGGACGATGATGGCAAGATCTATACTTACTTCGGTGGACTGTGGGGTGGACAGCTGCAATGGTGGCGCCCATTGCCCAATGGTTTGGCACCTGTATTCGGCAAGTATGGCGACCAGAACGGCCTCATCGACCTCGGTGCAGCTCCTGACCATCAGGGTGAGCTCTTCACACAGGCCGACAGCCCTGCTATCAACAGCTGTGTTGTTCGCATGAGTGATGATGTACAGCAGTTTGCAGAGGCTCCCCGTGCTGTTGTCGTACTCGACAAGAATGGTGAGCCCATGAAGGCTGGTGATCCCCACCGCTTCTTCGAGGCTTCATGGATGCACAAGTATAATGGCAAGTACTATTTCTCCTACTCTACTGGTGACAGCCACTTCCTCTGCTATGCCATTGGTGACAACCCCTACGGACCATTCCGCTATCAGGGTGTCATCCTTGACCCCGTCGTAGGTTGGACAACCCACCACTCTATCGTAGAGTACAAAGGTCAGTGGTATCTGTGCTATCACGACTGTGTACCCAGCAACGATATCACACACCTGCGCTCACTGAAGGTTCAGCGCCTGTTCTACAATGAGGACGGCACTATCCAGAAGGTTGTGAATGAGTGAGTAAAATGAAAGCTCGCTTTCATTTTCGAACGTGAACAAGCTCGATACGAAGTATCAAAGTTGTAAACGAATAACTAACTATTACAATATCAACTGTTGCAGTCGCTCAGGAGCAAAGAGCTCTTGGGCGACTTCTTGTATCTGAGAAGCCGTAATGGCATCGATGCGCTCAAGCAGTTCGTCGATATCACGTTCGCGACCATAGTGCAGGTAGTTCTTGGCAATGTCAAGCGCAAACTGTTCTCGATTATCACAGGCGATGGCTATCTGTCCTTTCAACTGGCGCTTAGCAGCTATCAGTTGGCGTTCCGTCAATGGATGCTGCATCACTTTATCGAGTTCACGATGAACCAGTCGCAGACAACGTTTGACATCATGATGGTCACAACCGAAATACACTGACCAACAACCCGTATCACTATAGCTGGCCATTGCACTCTCAACCGTATATACCAGTCCGTTCTTCTCACGCAAGGAGAGGTTCAGACGAGCATTCATCCCTGGACCACCCAACAGGTTATTCAACAAGTAGAGCGGCATGCGTCGCTGGTCATCATAGCAATACGCCTTGCTGCCCAGCATGACATGAGCCTGATGATGCTCTTGAGAAGCTGTTGTCGTTGTTGACTGTGGGAAAGAAGATGCTGGCTGGATATCGAGACGGACATTGCACTCGCCTATTTGCTCCATACAATGCTCCAAACGCTTCACCATTCGTGGAAAGTCCACATCGCCATAAGCAAAGAAGATGGCATTGCTGGGACGATAGTAACGCTGGGTAAAACGACGAGCATCCTCACTTGTAAACGACAACACCCGCTCGCGTGTACCTAATATATTATGGCCTAATGGATGATTCTGGAAAATCATATTCTCGAACTCATCATAGATAAGCTCTGCAGGAGAGTCGTTGTAACTCTCTATCTCGTCACAGATAACATCCACCTCATGACGGATTTCCTCTTCAGGATAGACACTACAGAATACGATGTCGCAGAGCAGGTCGACAGCCCTGTTCAGATGGTCTTTAAGAATGGCTGCATAGAAGACCGTATCTTCCTTGTTTGTAAACGCATTGAGGTCGCCACCCACACTCTCCAGACTGTTCAGTATCTGTATGGCAGAACGCTGCTGAGTGCCCTTGAAGGTGGTATGCTCACAAAAATGCGCCAAACCATCCTCATCCATAGCCTCTTGACGAGCACCCGCATTGATGCCGATGCCACAATAGACCACTGATGATGATGAGGGCAGATGAATGATTCTTAACCCGTTAGAAAGTGTTGCTGTATTGTATTTTTTCATAATTTTGCGTGCAAAGGTACGAAATAATTCGTAATTCGTAATTCATAATTCTCAATAAATTTGTACCTTTGCACGCAAAAAGCTAGAAGTATGCGAAAAGTGATTGGAATCGGTGAGACGGTGCTCGACATCATCTTCCGTAACGAACAGCCTATCAGTGCGATACCTGGTGGCTCTACTTTCAATGCCATCATCTCTCTGGGACGCTCTGGCATTGAGACAGGTTTCATTAGTGAGACTGGTAATGACCGCGTGGGTCGTAACATCATCCAGTTCCTGCGTGACAATGGATGTAAGGCAGAGTGTGTCAATGTCTATCCTGGTTCCAAGTCACCTCTCTCGCTGGCTTTCCTCAACGAGCAGAACGATGCAGAGTATGTCTTCTACAAAGACCATCCTCACGACCGTTTGGACTTCAACTACCCTGATATCAAGAAAGATGATATCGTGCTCTTTGGCTCTTATTATGCCTTGAACGACGTTATTCGTCCTCAGGTGAAAGGTTTTCTGGACTATGCCCATGAGCGTGGCGCCATCCTCTACTACGATGTCAATTTCCGTGCTTCCCACCAGCATGAGGTGATGAAGATTACCCCTAACCTGCTGGAGAATTTCGAGTTGGCAGATATTGTTCGTGGGTCGGCAGAAGACTTTGAAGTACTGTTCAAGAAGCGTGATGCTCAAACCATCTATCGTTCACAGATTGCCTTCTATACCAAGAAGTTCATCTATACCCAAGGAGCTGATGCTATCCATCTCTTTGCAGAAAACGGTTTGCACAAAGAATACCCTGTGGCTAAGGTGGAAACGGTAAGTACCATTGGTGCTGGCGACAACTTTAATGCTGGTTTCCTCTATGGACTCATCAAGAACCAGATTTCGCGTGACGATATGGAGCGAGGACTCAGCGAAGAGCAGTGGGATGCCGTTATAGGCTGTGCCCAGCAGTTCTCTGCAGAAGCCTGTCGTACGCTCAACAACTACGTATCTCCTGAATTTGGTACGCAGCGTCAGCAGGAGTTAGAAGAAGCCCTTGCGCAAGAAGAAATATAAATAAGAATTAAGATATAAAGAATGTCATTAAAATGTGGTATTGTCGGATTGCCTAATGTAGGCAAGTCCACCCTATTCAACTGTCTGTCGAGTGCCAAGGCACAGGCAGCCAATTTCCCTTTTTGTACAATAGAACCCAACGTAGGTGTTATCACCGTTCCTGACGAGCGACTCACCAAGCTTGCAGAGATAGTCCACCCAGGACGTATCGTTCCTGCCACCTGTGAAATCGTGGATATCGCAGGTCTGGTGAAGGGTGCCTCGAAAGGTGAGGGCCTTGGTAATAAATTCCTGGGTAACATCCGTGAGACGGATGCCATCATCCATGTATTGCGTTGCTTCGAGGATGAGAACATCACCCATGTCGATGGTACTATCGACCCTATTCGCGATAAGGAGATTATCGATACCGAGTTGCAACTCAAGGACTTAGAGACCATCGAAGGTCGCTTGGCGAAGACAGAGAAAGCTGCTGCAGCAGGTAACAAGGACGCCAAGATAGAGGTTGCTGTGCTCCACGCCTACAAAGAGGTATTGGAACAAGGTAAGAATGCCCGTATCGTGGAGTTTGAGAGCAAGGACGAGCAGGATTGCGCCAAGAATCTCTTCCTGTTGACCTCAAAGCCCGTGCTCTATGTCTGCAACGTAGGCGAGGCTGATGCCAAATCTGGCAACGACTTCACCAAGAAAGTAGAAGCGCTGGCCAAGGAAGAAGGTGCTGAAGCCATGATTATTGCTGCCAAGACAGAAGAGGATATTGCTGAACTCGAGAGCTACGAAGACAAGCAGATGTTCCTGGAGGAGTTGGGCTTGGAAGAGAGTGGTGTGAATCGTCTCATCAAGAAAGCCTATGCCCTCTTGAACCTCGAGACCTTCATCACCGCTGGTGAGATGGAGGTAAAAGCCTGGACATACAAGAAGGGTTGGAAGGCTCCCCAGTGTGCTGGCGTTATCCATACCGACTTCGAGAAAGGCTTTATCCGTGCTGAGGTTATCAAGTACGACGACTACCTGAAATATGGCTCAGAGGCTGCTGTCCGCGAGGCTGGCAAGATGGGTGTAGAGGGTAAGGACTACGTCGTACAGGATGGTGACATCATGCACTTCCGCTTTAACGTATAACCTGTGCTGCAACGTTGTTGCAGTATGGAAAACCTTCTTGCTATGAACGAACTACTATATATCGTCTGGAACCCCAGCCTCAGCATAGGTCCTTTCCGCTGGTACTCACTGTGCTGGCTGATAGGTCTGGCACTGGCCTATTTTGTGGTGAAGCGCCTGTATAAAGAGCAAAATATCAAGGACGAACTCTTTGATCCACTCTTCTTCTACTGCTTCATCGGCATCCTTGTTGGTGCACGCTTGGGGCATTGTATCTTCTACCAGCCTGACTATTTCCTCACATCAGGAAAGGGTTTTGTTGAGATGTTACTACCCATCCACTTCCTTGCTGATGGTGGTTGGAAATTTACAGGCTATGAGGGTCTGGCTTCTCATGGTGGCACCTTAGGACTGATGATTGCGCTCTGGCTGTATGTCAGGAAGACCAAGCTGAGCATCTGGATGGTACTGGACAATATCGCTATTGCCACAGGTATTACAGCCTGCTTTATCCGCTTGGGAAACCTGATGAACTCAGAGATTATCGGTAAGGTGACAGACGTTCCCTGGGCATTTATCTTCGAGCGTGTTGATAGCTATCCACGTCATCCAGGACAACTCTACGAGGCCATTGCCTACGCTATCTTGTTCGGTATCATGTGGTGGTTGCACAAGAAGGGGATGGCTGTGGGAAAAGCACAGACCTCAAGTAATGTATTGCAGGTGGGGTCTGGCTGGTATTTTGGTTTCTGTCTGACGTATATCTTCACCTTCCGTTTCTTTATTGAATATACCAAGGAGATACAAGAGGCCTTCGAAGCCTCGCTACCCATTGATATGGGACAGATACTGAGCATTCCATTCATTATCATTGGTATTGTCTGTATGCTTGGTGGTCGCTGGATGAAACGCCTTACGATGATTGTCGTCCTATGCCTGTTTACTACCCACGTCTCTGCCCAGAATACAGAACAGCAACAACGCTACTATAACGCCTTTGCACAAAACAATTCAGAAGCTTTCTATGCAGTCAGCAAAGAGGCCAAGGAAGAAATGCTGGCCAAGAACGATCGCAAGCACTACTATATGTTCTGCATCAATGAGGCGAGCTATGAAATCCGTCAAGGCAACTCAGCAAAGGCCTTGATGATAGCCAACGACGTGCTGAAAGAAATGCAGCAGAATGGTGACAGTTACTACGACCTTGTATATAATGCGATGGGAAGCATTTATAAGAATCGTGGTAACTACAGGATGGCGCGTCGTTATTTCGACATGTCTGTAAAGTATACACAACCCAACGATACAGCAGCAATGATTGGCTCATATCTTAGCATTGCGGATTTAGAGTCTTCTGCTCATCCTGACGAAGCATTGAAATGGGTTGACAAGTTGTTGCCACTCTGTGAGAAATACCCTACCCACTACAACTACGTCTTGGGGGTAAAGGCAACCACCTATTTCTATAAGAACGATGCCCAGAACTTCTTTCAGACACTCGAGGCATATCGTATCCGTCAACGTGAAAATAGCTTCACTGACGAACAGACTGACCATCTGATGGAAACCCTGCGTATGGCTTTTGATGGCGAATACGAAAAGGCTATCAATCGCATCTATCACGACAAAATCTACGATGAGAACATTGGTCGTTACGATATGTCCATGCAGGTGTATCATCTGATGGGGGATAAAGACAAGATGATGGGGGAGGCCTACAAGAAATACCAAGCCATCGACTCGCTGAATGCTAACTTCATCTACGAAAACCTCAACGAGATGAATGCTGAGATGGACCTTAGCAAGACCAAAGAGAAAGCAGCCAAAGACCGCACCATGCTGCTGAGCATTCTCGTGGTGTTGTTGGTAGTTGTCCTTGGTCTGCTGCTGTGGCGTTATCTGACGCGTCACTACCTGCAGAAAGAGCTGATAGCGCAGAACAAGAAGCTGGAGATAGCCTTGTCGCGTGCAGAGGAGTCAGACCGCATGAAGAACTCGTTCATAGAACACGTCAGTCACGAGATACGCACCCCGCTGAATATCATCACAGGCTATGCGCAGGTCATTACCAATCCTGACTATAAGCTTGATACTGAGATGCGCGACCACATGCTGCAAGACATCTCTCGCAATACCGTTGAGATTACCAATATCGTCAACGAACTGCTGGAGGTGGCGCAAGACGAGAGTCGCGAGCATATCGACCACGACGAGATGGTAGCAGTTAACGACCTCTGTCGCCATATTATCAAGGATATGGAACCTGTTAATGTGAACCATATTGACATCGACTTCATCACAGATATCACGGATGACTACCAGATGAAGAGCAACAAGCAGGCTGTCGAGAAGATTCTGGGTCAGCTACTAGACAATGCTTTGAAGTTCACCAAGGAAGGAAAGGTGGAGCTGTATGTCTATGATTCACCAGACCACGGAATAGTGCGCTTCATAGTCACAGATACGGGTATTGGCATTGCTAAAGAGCATCAGGAGCATCTCTACGATCGCTTCTTCAAGGCTGACAGTTTTAAGCCCGGCTTCGGACTGGGTCTCACGATGGCGCTGAAGATGACTACCCTACTTCATGGTAGTCTCAATTTAGACAAAGAATATAAGGAAGGTGCCCGCTTTATCCTGACCTTACCTACCGCCTGACACTATTTTCTTGATATCGTTCAACTTGTTGAGCGCCTCCATAGGCGTCAGGTTGTTGATGTCAAGACCCAGAATCTCATCACGAATCTGGCAGAGTACAGGGTCATCCAACTGGAAGAATGACAGTTGCATACCCTCACGACTCTGGGCAATCTCTGCTGTAGGCTTGCCCACGGTACCCACTTGGGCATTATCGCTCTCCAACTGCTTCAGAATGACGTTGGCGCGCTTCACAATGCTCTTAGGCATACCAGCAATCTCAGCCACATGGATACCAAAGGAGTGCTCACTGCCACCACGCTCCAACTTACGAAGGAAGATGACCTTTCCGTCAGCCTCCTTTACAGAGACGTTGTAGTTCTTGATGCGCTTGAAGTTCTTCTCCATCTCGTTCAACTCGTGGTAGTGCGTAGCGAAGAGCGTGCGAGCCTGTGCTTTCGGATGTTCATGCAGATATTCCACGATAGCCCAAGCGATAGAGATACCATCATAAGTAGAGGTGCCTCGACCGAGTTCGTCAAACAATACCAACGAACGGGGTGTGACATTATTCAGGATGTTCGACGCCTCCGTCATCTCCACCATAAAGGTCGATTCACCCAGGGAAATATTATCTGAAGCCCCTACCCTCGTGAATATCTTGTCTACCAGACCTATTCTCGCGCTCTCTGCGGGCACGAACGAACCAATCTGGGCCAACAGTACTATCAATGCTGTTTGACGCAACAGCGCCGATTTACCAGCCATATTCGGACCAGTAATCACAATTATCTGCTGACGCTCCTGATCCAGCAGGATGTCGTTAGGAATATAGCGCTCGCCCAAGGGCAGTTGTGTCTCAATGACAGGGTGACGACCCTGTTTGATGTCTATCACGTCGCTGCTATCGATGACAGGACGCACATAGTGATTCTCCTCAGCCGTCTTAGCAGCACTCAGCAGACAGTCCAGATGGGCAATGACGCTGGCGTTCTGCTGAATCTGAGGGATAAACTCCTGGGCAGCAACGACAAGATTGTTGAACAGGCGCTGTTCCAAGGACAGAATCTTGTCCTCAGCACCCAGAATCTTCTCTTCGTACTCCTTCAGCTCCTGCGTAATGTAGCGCTCAGCCTGTGCCAGTGTCTGCTTACGCACCCACTCCTGAGGCACCTTGTCCTTATAGGTGTTGCGCACCTCCAGATAGTAGCCGAAGACATTGTTATAACCTATCTTCAGCGAGGCGATACCTGTCTCCTGAGACTCACGCTCCTGAATCTGCAACAGGTAGTCCTTGCCACTATAGGCGATATGACGTAACTCATCGAGTTCGCTGTTCACACCATCGCGAATGACACCACCTTTTGCTACCAGCTGGGGTGGGTCGTTCTGTATCTCTCGAGCTATGCGATCGCGTAACTCTGCACAAACGTTCATGCGCTCCCCCACCCTCTGCAAAGCCTCGTTGGCTGTTTGCAGACAAGCGTTCTTGATGGGTTCGATGGCTTGCAGCGCCACTTTCATCTGCACCATCTCACGAGGTGTCACACGACCTGTGGCTACTTTCGATATGATACGTTCCAAGTCGCCGATATGATGCAGTTCTTCATCAATACACTCGCGGAAATTGGGCTCGCGGAAGAAATACTCCACGATGTCGAGACGCTGGTTGATAGGCTTCTCCTCCTTCAATGGGAATACCAGCCAGCGACGCAGCAGACGACTACCCATAGGCGATACCGTACGGTCTATGACATCCAGCAGCGACTTACCGTCTTCCTGCATGGTGCTTACCAACTCCAGCGAACGAACAGTAAACTTGTCCAGACGCACGTATTTGTCTTCCTCGATGCGTGCAAGGGTCGTGATGTGGGCTATCTGCGAGTGCAGCGTCTGTTCCAAGTACTGCAGGATGGCACCAGCAGCAATGACACCATTCTTCAGGTGGTCCACACCAAAGCCCTTCAGCGACTTCACATTGAAGTGGCGATAGAGCTTCTGGTGGGCTGTCTGTTCTGTGAACACCCAGTCATCCATTTCGAAGGTACACAGACGCGTGCCGAAATAGCGCTCAAAGTCGTGGCGATATTCACGATTGTAGAGCACCTCCTTGGGTTGGAACGAGCCAATGAGCTTCTCTACATAGTCGTAGGTACCCTCGCCTGTCAGGAACTCACCCGTCGAGATGTCGAGGAACGCCACACCACAGGCGCCTTTGCCAAAGTGTACGGATGCCAGGAAGTTATTCTCCTTATAGTTCAGCACCGTATCGCTCATCGTCACACCAGGTGTCACCAGTTCCGTGATGCCTCGCTTTACGAGTTTCTTCGTCAGCTTGGGGTCCTCCAGCTGGTCACAGATGGCCACACGCTTGCCAGCACGAATCAGCTTAGGCAGATAGGTGTCCAGAGCGTGATGCGGAAAGCCAGCCATCTCGTCGCCTTTGTTATAGCCATTGTTACGATGCGTCAGCGTGATGCCGAGTATCTGTGAAGCAATGACAGCATCCTCGCAATACGTCTCGTAGAAGTCGCCACAACGAAACAGCAACAGGGCCTCAGGGTGCTTCGCCTTGAGGTCGAAAAACTGCTTCATCATGGGTGTCAATTCCTTTGCCATAACGTCTGCAAAGGTACAAAAAAAGAACGGAACTACCAAGAGTTCCGCTCTTTTATTATAAGTTGTTTGCAGTTAATTACTTCTGTAGCATCTTTTTGCCATTTACGATGACAACACCCTTGAAGCTATTGTCAACCTTCTGGCCAGCGAGGTTGTAACGAACAGCGTTCTCAACCTTAGCAGCGTTGATGGTGTTGATGCCAGAAGCATTCTTTTCTACAGAAACAAGATAGCAATTCTTCAATTCTGGAGTTACCACTTCGTTACTTACATACTTCTGGAGCTGACCTTTAAGCGTCACTAAATCGTTCTCCTCGATAATCTTTGCAGCCACATCGTCCTCAGTAAAGTTCTGATTTTCATAGCCCTTTGCACGGAAGATAGTCAACTTATCGCTACCGCCCTTTGTTCCAGCAATATCAAAGTTGCAATTGCCATAAAGACTTTCGTCTGTCTTACGCTGGAAATCAGGAGTACCAACGATATAGCCCTTTACGAAATAACTGTCAGTAGTGGTTGCACCATTTTCCAAAGCATTAACAACTGAGAGTGCATCAGCTACAGAGAATGGATCTTCAGCAGTACCCTTAGCGGTAGTATTCACAATAGTATAGGTTGCAGTTACAATGCTACTGGTCTTGCCATCTTTCACAGCCATAGCCTTGATAATGGTTGACTTTGTAACTTTCAGAGCATTACCATCATAAAATACACCAGTGTAGTTATCGTCATCCTTATATTCAGGATCTCTACCATCAGCTACAGTATAGAGTATCTTGGCACCTGCAGTCTCGCAAGAAAGTTCAACAGTCTGAGCCTCGAAATATAAACCTGGCTCTACACTGAACTTAGGAGCAACAACCGTAACAGGAGTACCACCTGCATATGTTATCACAATCTGTGAGATACGCACTTGAGCGTTAGAAGTGTTTGCATTACCAAGAATAAATGAAGTACTATTGATTGCATAATTGCCATCTGTACCAGTAACTGCTGCACCATTAGCGGTTACAGAAACATTGCTATAATCAGCACCTGTGAATGTAATAGCAATATTACTAATAGTAGCATTTGTAAGTGAACTAACAGTAATGGTATTACTACCATCAGCATTCCAATAAAGACGAATATCACCTGCTTTATTCAAACCAGGAGCATTCGAAGCAGCACCCTTGCTGGCAACAACAGACCACTCAGAATCACTAAGACCAACTGATGCTGCCTCATTAGAACCATCTGCTTTCATGTTTCCTGTTGTACTACCAGAATACTTCAGTGTCGCTTCATCAGCCATCACATTACCAAATACCATAGTCATCAAGGCTACGAATGAATAGCGTAAAATTTTGTTCATAAGCATATTAAATTTAAGTTTAAAATGAGTAATAATCAGTTTGTTGGCGCAAAGATACAAACTATATTTGAAATATGCAATTAAAATGCAAAATAAATTTTAAGTGTTGTCTCTAAAAAGGTTATTATGTAAATATTTTTATTATTAGCCGTTTTCTTGCCCCCTACCCCTCTGAAATGGCGATTCTCAGGCACGTTGAGAGAAAGGACGAGTTGCGATGAGAGAAAAGGCATATCTCTCGTAGTAACTCGGCTTTTCTCTCACAGCAACTCGGCTTGTTGCTACAAGAGAGTTGTTGAAGAGTGTTTTGAGGGATATAGAATGTAAACTAATTTCATTACTTAGTGGTACCATTGCTTTCCTAACATTATTGACAAATATCGTTGTTTTCTTGGCTATTTCACGAAAAATGCGTATCTTTGCACCTTATAAATAAGGTAGCAAACAAATAAAAACACGATAAAAGATATGGAATACAACTTCAGAGACATTGAACAGAAATGGCAAAAGCGATGGGTAGAGATGAAAACCTATCGCGTAACGGAGGACCCCACAAAGAAGAAATTCTACGTGCTGAACATGTTCCCCTACCCCAGCGGCGCTGGACTTCACGTTGGTCACCCGCTTGGCTACATTGCCAGCGATATTTATGCTCGCTACAAGCGCTTGCAAGGTTTCAACGTGCTGAATCCTATGGGTTACGACGCGTATGGCTTGCCTGCTGAGCAGTATGCTATCCAGACAGGTCAGCATCCTGAAAAGACTACTGTGGAGAACATCAATCGCTATCGCTCGCAGTTGGACAAAATTGGTTTCTCGTTCGACTGGGAACGCGAGGTGCGCACCTGCGACCCCATCTACTACAAGTGGACACAGTGGGCCTTCCAGCGTATGTTCAAGAGCTACTATAGCCTGTCGTCGCACAAGGCTCAGCCTACCATCAAACTGATTGAGCACTTTGAACTGATGGGTACTGAGGACTGCAACGCCCTGGGTACTGAGGAGCTGCACTTTACAGCTTCCGACTGGGCTGGTTTCTCTGAGAAGAAGAAGCAGGAGGTCCTGATGAACTATCGTATTGCCTACCTGGCAGAGACGATGGTGAACTGGTGTCCGGCTCTGGGTACTGTATTGGCCAACGATGAGGTCATCAATGGTGTCTCTGAGCGTGGCGGATACCCTGTGGAGCAGAAGAAGATGCGCCAGTGGTGTCTGCGCGTCAGTGCCTATGCACAGCGCCTGCTCGATGGTCTGGAGGATATTGACTGGACAGACTCGCTGAAGGAAACTCAGCGCAACTGGATTGGTCGCTCGGAGGGTACGGAGGTTGAATTTAACGTCGCTGACAGCGATAAGCACTTCACCATCTTTACCACCCGTGCTGATACGATGTTTGGTGTGACCTTCATGGTATTGGCACCTGAGTCAGACCTCGTTGCTGAGCTCACTACTGCTGACCAGAAGGCAGAGGTAGACAAGTACCTTGACTACGTCAAGAAACGCACAGAGCGTGAGCGCCAGATGGATCATAAGGTAACGGGTGTGTTCTCTGGTTCATACGCCATCAATCCGTTTACTGATGAGAAGATTCCTATCTGGATTTCTGAATACGTCCTCGCTGGCTATGGTACTGGTGCCATCATGGCTGTACCTGCCCACGACTCTCGCGACTATGCCTTCGCCAAGCACTTCAACCTGCCCATCATCCCTCTGATTGAGGGTGCTGATGTCAGCGAGGAGAGCTACGACGCCAAGGAGGGTATAGTCTGCAATTCAGCCAGCAGCAAGTTCTCTCTGAACGGCCTGACAGTCAAGGAGGCCATTGCTGCTACGAAGAAATACGTCACAGAGCAGGGTATTGGTCGCGTGAAGGTGAACTATCGTTTGCGCGACGCTATCTTCAGTCGTCAGCGCTACTGGGGTGAGCCATTCCCCGTTTACTACAAGGACGATATGCCCTACATGATTCCCAAGGAGTGTCTGCCTCTGGAACTGCCTGAGATTGACAAGTATCAGCCCACAGAGACTGGTGAACCCCCATTGGGACGCGCCAAGCACTGGGCTTGGGACACCAAGACCGACACAGTGGTCGATTGTTCGGCAATCGACAACAAGACCGTCTTCCCCTTGGAGCTGAACACCATGCCTGGCTTTGCTGGTTCTTCAGCCTACTATCTGCGCTATATGGACCCCAAGAACGAGAAGGCTTTGGTTTCAAAGGATGCTGATGAATACTGGCGCAATGTAGACCTCTATGTAGGTGGTACAGAGCATGCTACAGGTCACCTTATCTACTCTCGTTTCTGGAATAAGTTCCTCTTCGATTCTGGCTATTCTTGCGAGGATGAACCCTTCAAGAAGCTCGTCAACCAGGGTATGATTCAGGGTCGTTCGAACTTCGTTTATCGTATCGAGGACGAGGGTCAGGACAAGGGTAAGTTCGTCAGCCTCAACCTGCGTGGCAACTACAAGGACACCACACCTATCCACGTCGATGTGAACATCGTATCAGCCGATGTACTTGATATTGAGGCATTTAAGGCTTGGCGTCCTGAATACAACAATGCTGAATTCATCCTGGAAGATGGCAAATATATCTGCGGATGGGCTGTTGAGAAGATGTCGAAGTCGATGTTCAACGTGGTCAATCCAGATATGATTGTCGAGAAGTATGGTGCTGACACCCTGCGTCTCTACGAGATGTTCCTGGGTCCTGTAGAGCAGTCGAAGCCTTGGGATACTAACGGTATTGATGGTTGTCACCGCTTCCTGAAGAAGTTCTGGGCATTGTTCTATGGCAACTCTCGCGACAATGCTGATGGCAAGCTGCTCGTTGACGACGCAGAGCCCACAAAGGACCAGCTGAAGAGTGTCCACAAACTCATCAAGAAGGTGACACAGGACATCGAGGTCTTCTCATACAACACCAGCATCTCTGCCTTCATGATATGTGTTGGCGAACTGGCTCAGTTGAAGTGCAAGAATCGTGAACTCTTGAAGACGCTGGTTATCCTTATTGCTCCCTTCGCACCACATATTGCAGAAGAGTTGTGGGAGGCTCTGGGAGAGCAGGGTAGTGTATGCGATGCTAAATGGCCTACTTGGAACGAAGAGTATCTCGTAGAGAACAGTGTCAAGTTGGGTGTAGCCTTCAATGGTAAGACCCGTTTCGATATGGAGTTCCCTGCTGATGCTGACAACCAGACCATTCAGGATGCTGTACTCGCTGATGAACGTGCCAAGAAGTACATCGAGGGAGAAATCATGAAGGTTATCATCGTCCCGAAGCGTATGGTGAACATCGTTTTCAAGAAGTAAAGTATGACCATTCAGCACAAAATGATATTGAGTGAAGCCAGGGACTATATGTTTATAGCCCTTGGCATCTTCATCTATACCATTGCTTTCACCGTTTTCCTGATGCCTTATCAGATTGTTGGTT
>JAEEGG010009078.1_pt1 | contig 22374 bp, 21 predicted proteins | sample 9134161 | NCBI WGS metagenome assembly JAEEGG01 (sample SAMN16246543, study PRJNA631951) | gut metagenome | biome: gut microbiome; feature: rumen; material: CR-attached | host: Bos | place: Iran: Karaj | collected 2018-10
CGTCTTGAGGAGGCAAACCTTCGTCTTGTCGTAAGTATTGCCAAGAGATATGTCGGCAGAGGTATGCAGTTCCTCGATCTGATTCAGGAGGGCAACCTCGGTCTAATCAAGGCTGCCGAGAAGTTCGACCACACCAAGGGCTTCAAGTTCTCAACCTACGCCACTTGGTGGATAAGACAGGCTATCACGAGAGCTATTGCCGACCAGGCGAGAACTATCCGTATTCCCGTTCACATGGTTGAAACCATCAATAAGGTAAAGAAGACCAACTCTCAGCTTCTTCACAAGAACGGCAGAGATCCGACGGCTGAGGAAATCGCCGAGGTACTCGATATGCCCGTTGACAAGGTAAGAGAGATTATGCGTGTATCGCAGGAACCCGTTTCGCTCGAAACGCCCATAGGCGAGGAGGAGGACAGCCACCTTGGCGACTTCATTCCCGACGACGAGGCGCTCGCACCCGCAGACGCGGCTTCAATGCTTCTTCTTAAAGAACAGCTTGAAGAGGTGCTCGGCACACTTACCGAGAGAGAAGCTATGGTACTGAAGCTTCGCTTCGGCCTTGAGGACGGCCATCCGAGAACTCTTGAAGAGGTCGGCAAGACCTTCGACGTTACCCGTGAAAGAATCCGTCAGATTGAGGCTAAGGCGCTTCGTAAACTCCGCCATCCCTCACGCTCCAAGAAGCTCAAGGATTTTCTTGACTGATTAACTTGGAGGTTTAAAAAAATGAATAACTGTAATCCTCTTGATAAGTTTCTTAAAGACTTAGCCGAGGTTGAGCCGTTTGCCGAGGGAGAAGAGGAAGCTTTGACCAAGTCACTCTGCTCCGGCGAAAAAACAGCCGAAAGCCGTCTGATGGATGGCTATTTGCAGTATGTTTATAATATTACAAGTGAGTACTTTGACTGCGGTATGTTTGAGCTCGATCTTGTTGAGATTGCTTTTTATGCACTCAAAGTTGCCGTAGAGCATTATACGGAGAATGATGACGGTAAAACGCTGAAACAATTCATCGAGCAAACTGTAAGGCAAGCTCTTGTAACAGAGATTGACGATTACAAAAGGCGTGCAGCTTTAGGGGAATTCCGTAAAAAAGCTAAAAAGGTCAACCGGATTTTGTCTTTAACAAATAAGTACCTTGAGGAAACCGGAATTCAGCCGGAACCCGAGGTGATTGCCAAGGAGCTTGGAATTGACGTTGAATTTGTTAGAAACGTTTTTGAGGTTAAGAAACAACCTGTTGAGATAATACTGCCCGAGGAAAGAGGTAATGACGTCAAGAGCTAATTACGGAAAATATCAAAAAAGCACCGCTTCTCATGAAGCGGTGTATTTTTGTGCATTGGAAATATTATTTAATCATTTCCCCGAACTCTTCCTCGGAAATAATTGTTACGCCAAGCTGCTGAGCCTTTGTCAGCTTACTTCCCGCGGCTTCACCCGCAAGAACGTAGTCTGTCTTTGCCGAAACCGACGACGAAGTCTTACCGCCTAAGCTTTCAATAATTGCCGAAGCTTCGTTTCGTGTGTATTGAGTAAGAGTACCCGTAAGCACGAAAACCTTGCCGTCGAAGCGGTTTTCTATCAGCGTGTCCTCGGCTTCCATATTCACACCCGCGGCCTTAAGCTCGTCTATAAGCTCTTTTGACTGTTCAAGCGAGAAATAATCAACCGCCGACTGCGCCATAATATCGCCGAAGCCGTCAATTTCAAGGATTTCCTCCTTCGTTGCCGCCATAAATGCGTCCATGGTTCTGAACTTATCGGCAACAAGCTTCGCGGCCTTCTGTCCTATATGGCGGATACCCAGAGCAAAAATCAGCTTGCTCAAATCGTTCTGCTTTGAATTTTCAATAGCCGTTTTAAGATTTTCCGCGCTCTTTGAGCCCAGTCCCTCAAACGAGGCAACCTTATCATAGTCAAGCCTGTAAATATCAGCGGCGCTCCTGAGCATACCTGCGTTTACAAACAACTCCAGCAGTGCGTCGCCAAGACCTTCAATATCCATCGCGTCACGTGAGCAGAAGTGAATAAGATTTCTAAGCAATTGAGCGGGACAGTCGGGGTTGTTGCAGCGTATTGCCGCCTCGTCCTTTTCTCTGGTGACGGGTGCTCCGCAGGACGGACAGACCTTCGGCATTTCAAACTCAACAGAGTTTTCGCCCCGCTTTGCGACCTTAAGCACCTCGGGAATAATATCTCCCGCTTTTCTTATAACAACGGTGTCGCCTATGCGTACGCCTTTTTCTTTTATGAAATCCTCGTTGTGAAGCGTTGCTCTCGAAACCGTGGAGCCTGCAACGAGCACGGGTGTAAATACGGCGGTAGGTGTCAGAACTCCCGTTCTTCCGACGTTAATCTCAATATCGACAAGCGTCGTTTCCTTTTCTTCGGGCGGATATTTCCACGCAAGCGCCCATTTCGGACATTTTGCCGTACTGCCGAGCATTTCACGCTGTGCAAATGAATTAACCTTGATAACTGCGCCGTCAATGTCAAAGGGGAGAGTACCCCTGATTGAACCTATTCTGTCGAGTTCCTTGATAACGTCCTCAATATTATCGAATTCGTTATAAAAGGGAATAGTCTTGAAGCCGAGTGACTTTATGAAATCAAGCGACTGTTTATGCGCTGTCAGTTCAACGCCCTCAATCTGCTGAATATTGAAAACGAATATATCGAGCCCTCTTGACGAGGTTACCTTCGGGTCCTTTTGGCGCAGGCTTCCAGCCGCAGCGTTACGCGGATTTTTGAACGGCTTTTCGTCATTTAATTCCTGATTTTTAACGATTTCAAGGAATTTTTCACGCGGCATATAGACCTCGCCGCGAACCTCGATAAACGGCACTTTTTCCTTTAACGAAAGCGGAATTGTACGAACCGTTTTCAGGTTCGCCGTAACGTCCTCGCCGACGTTGCCGTCGCCTCTTGTAGAACCTCTTGTAATAATGCCGTCGGTGTATTCAAGGCTGACCGACAGTCCGTCTATTTTCGGCTCGACAACATACGTAGCGTCGGGACAGACCGCCTTGACCTTGCGGTCAAAATCATAGACCTCGTCAACCGAAAACGCGTCCTGCAGGCTCTCCATTTTTACCTTATGCTCGACGGGTTGGAACATAGCCTTGTCTGCGGAACCGCCTACACGGTGAGTGGGCGAGTCGGCTGTCAGCAGGTCGGGATATTCCTCCTCGATAGCCTTCAGCTCGCGCATAAGCATATCGTATTCATAGTCGGAAATATCGTTTTCATTTTCGACGTAATAGCGGTATATATGGTGATTGAGCTCCTTGCGTAACTGCTCGGCTCTTAATTTACTGCTCTGATAATCGGACATAAATCCTACCTCCAAAGATATTATTGTTATTCTACCACATTTTTAACATTTTTACAACTCGAAACGTCATAGATATTAATGAATATTTCAGGAGGTGTGATATGAAGAAAACTTTGTCATTTATATTGGTCTGCATTTTGCTTTTTCTGACTTTTCAGCTCGGAGCTTACGCCGCTGAATATCCCGAAATGCAGGTCGAAGTTCACTGTAAATCTGCGGTTCTGATGGAAGCGTCAACGGGCAGGGTGCTTATGGCGAAAGATGCCGATATGCAGGTCTATCCCGCATCCGTCACCAAAATTATGTCGCTGCTGCTTGTCACCGAGGCAATTGACCGCGGTCAGATAGCGCTTACGGATACCGTAACTGCAAGCGCATACGCGTCGAAAAAGGGCGGCTCCCAGATATGGCTTAAAGAGGGCGAGCAGATGACCGTTGACGACATGCTCAAGGCAACCGCCGTAGCCAGCGCCAACGATGCCTGCACCGCGCTGGGTGAGTTTATCGCAGGCAGTGAGGATGCATTTGTTAATAAAATGAACGAGCGCGCAAAAGAGCTCGGTATGAACAACACGCATTTTGAAAATTGCACAGGCCTTGACGACACCGCCGACGGACATCTTACAACCGCTTACGACATAGCGCTTATGTCCCGCGAGCTTCTGAAGCATGAGCGTATCCGCAATTATTCAACTGTATGGACCGATACGCTTCGCGGCGGCGAAACCGCGCTTACAAACACCAATAAGCTCATCCGCTTCTATGACGGCGCAACGGGGCTTAAAACCGGCACTACCTCAAAGGCGGGCTGCTGCGTGTCCGCAACCGCAGAACGCGACGGACTTGAACTTATCGCCGTCGTAATGGGCTCGGATAATTCAAACGACCGATTTAATTCCGCACGTGCAATGCTCGACTGGGGCTTTGCGAACTACTCGAGCGTTGAACTGGCTGTTGACCCTGCTCTCATTGTTCCGATTAGCGTCATAAACGGCAGGGAGGACAGCATAACTCCCGACATACCCGACACAGTCAGAGCGGTAGTCGGAAAGGGCAGACAGGCCGATATTGTTCAGGTTGTCGAGCTTCCCGTTGACGTCGAAGCGCCCGTGGAAAACGGTCAGACGCTCGGCACTGTCAGCTTTAAGCTTGACGGTGAGAATTTAGCCGTCTATACGCTGAAAGCGCCTCATTCAGTTGAAAAGCTCAGCTTTTTCGAGCGCTGGAAACGTCTTGTTACGTCAATAATTTAGAATTTTCTTCGGTAAATCATACGTTGATTAGATAAACTGTTAAAAAATTATAAATTTAACAAATAGTTGTTGAAATAAATCCTCGGATGGGTTAAAATATAGACGTGATATTTTAGGATGTGAAACATCAAAGGAGTTTTAATACCGATGTCTTTGAAACTGAATGCCGATTATCTCAACGGCTTTATTGATGCCGCGGATTATTCGGGCATTTCCGACGAAATCAGACGCGCCGCAGCCACTCTTGAAAACAGAAGCGGCGAGGGCAGCGATTTTCTGGGCTGGATTGACCTGCCCGTAGATTACGATAAAGAGGAGTTCGCAAGAATTAAAAAGGCGGCCGATAAAATTAAGTCCGACTCAAAGGTGCTTATTGTTATCGGAATTGGCGGCAGTTATCTCGGCGCGAGAGCGGCTATCGAGTTCTGCAAGTCCCAGAATTACAACGTATTGGCAAAAGACACGCCTCAGATTTTCTTCTCGGGCAATTCCATAAGCTCGTCAACGCTCAATGAGCTTGTTTCAATTTGCGAAAACACCGATTTTTCGGTTAACGTTATTTCAAAATCGGGTACGACTACCGAACCTGCCGTTGCCTTCAGAATTTTCAAGGCTCTGCTTGAAAGAAAGTACGGTAAGGACGAAGCGGCCAAGCGTATCTACGTCACCACCGACAGACAGAAGGGCACTCTCAAGGAGCTTTCCGACAGTGAAGGCTATGAGACTTTTGTTGTCCCGGACGACGTCGGCGGCCGTTATTCCGTACTTACGGCGGTAGGACTTTTACCGATAGCCGTTGCGGGCTGCGATATCGACAGTATGATGAAGGGCGCCGCTGACGCGAGAAGCGCATACTGCGATACCGACCTTGAAAAGAACGATTGCTATAAATATTCGGCAATACGCAATATACTTTACCGCAAGGGCAAGGCTGTCGAGATGATGGTTGCCTATGAACCCGACTATACCATGATGAACGAGTGGTTCAAGCAGCTTTTCGGCGAGTCTGAGGGTAAGGACGGCAAGGGACTTTTCCCCGCATCCGCCGTTTTCTCGACCGACCTTCACTCTATGGGTCAGTACATACAGGACGGCGAGAGAATACTCTTTGAAACTGCGGTTGTGTTTGACAAGCCAAAGAGCGAAATCACAATCGGGGAGCAGGAGGGTAACCTCGACGGGCTCAACTTCCTTGCAGGCAAGACAATGGATTTCGTAAACCGCAAGGCTTTTGAGGGTACGTTGCTCGCTCACTGTGACGGCGGCGTTCCGAACGTAGTCCTTGAAATCCCCGAGATGAACGAGTATGAATTCGGTTACCTCGTTTATTTCCTTGAAAAGGCATGTGCGATTTCGGGTTACGTTCTCGGCGTTAATCCCTTCAATCAGCCCGGTGTTGAGAGCTATAAGAAAAATATGTTCGCTCTCATCGGCAAACCCGGCTACGAGGACAGACGTCAGCAGCTTCTCGACAGACTTTCAAAATAAGTTAACAATCCCAAAAAGGGCGGTTATAAATTAAAAGGAGGAGATTTTTATGATATCTCTTATTATCGGGCATAAAGGCTCGGGAAAAACAAAAATTTTAGTTGACGCAGTCAACAGCGCTACCGAGCGTTCGGCGGGCAACGTTGTTTGCGTTGAGAAGGCTAACAACCTTACATACGATGTCAACTACCGTTGCAGACTTATTTCGACCGACGAATTTGCGGTTGAGGGCTTTGACGCTTTCTACGGCTTTCTGAGCGGAATCTGCGCGGGCGACAACGACATCACCGACATTTTCGTTGATGCTACTTTCAGAATAGGCGGCCGCGATTACGAACAGCTTGCCGATTTTCTTGAGAAAATCAACACTCTTGCCGACAAATCGTCAACCGCATTTACGTTCACGATTTCTACGGACGTTGAGAATCTTCCCGAGAGAATTTTCAAGTATTGCGTTAAGATTAACTGATTATGCTTTTCACGGCGGGGTGCTTCACTCCGCCGTTTATCTTTTTATATTAAATTTTTTGTTGACAAACGCAATTATTATGTATATAATACTTTTTGCGTTAGTGTGACGAGGTATATTTATGTTTATTGAGCTTGAACCGATTTTCAACTGTGAGGGCGCTGAAAAGGAGATATCCTATCAGTTCACTCCCGACGGTTGCGACGAGATTAAATCGATCGACGTTAAAGGCAAAGTCTTTAACCGCACCGGAATAGTTTCGCTTGAGGTAAATGCCGTCTATGAGCTTGACACGCTCTGTGACCGTTGCGCCGCACCGGTTAAGAGAAATGAGGAGCTTGCAATCGCTCATTTTCTCGTAAGCGAGCTTAATGACGAGGATAATGACGAGTATTATCTTGTCGAGGATATGAATCTTAACCTTGACGAGCTTGTCAGAGAGGATATACTTCTGTCGTTACCGACAAAGATTCTCTGCCGTGAGGACTGTAAAGGAATCTGTCCTTATTGCGGCACAAATCTCAATGAGAAGCAGTGCGACTGCAGAAAGCCCGTTGATCCGCGGCTTGAAGCGCTTAAACAGTTTCTCGATTAACCAACAACTGATAATTCGTTTGATAAAGGAGTAATTGAAATGGCAGTACCGAAGAGAAGAGTTTCCAAGGCAAGAAGAGACAAGAGACGTTCAAACGTCTGGAGAATGAACGCACCTGAGCTTCAGAAGTGCCCCAATTGCGGCGAGTACAAGAGAGCCCACAGAGTATGCCCGAGCTGCGGTTACTACAACGGCAGACAGGTTATCACTGTTGAAGAAGCGTAATTAACTCTTGATTTGATTGTTCAGGAGGGCGGAGAAGGTGTATCTTCCCCGCCTTTTTATCGTGTAAAGGAGGTGGGAATATGTCTGTAAAAATCAGCGACGTAAAGCGCTTTTCGCTCTGCTGGCTTAACGGTGTCAGGGCGGGGGACAGTCTGACGCATATCAACGGCTGTGAAATCGAGGACGTTCTCGACTACGATTTTTATATGAACGACCTTCCCGCCGAACTGTCTTTTCTGACCGTAAAGGGAAAGAAAAAGACCGTTAAAATCACTGAAAAGAACGCCGATAACGTAGGGCTTGAGTTTGAGACCTACCTTATGGATAAGCAGCATTCCTGCCGTAACAAGTGCATTTTCTGCTTTGTCGATCAGTTGCCGAAGGGTATGCGCGACACGTTGTATTTCAAGGATGACGACAGCCGTCTTTCGTTCCTTTTCGGTAACTACATAACGCTTACCAATCTTTCCGAGCACGAGACTCAGCGCATAATAGATATGCACATAAGTCCCGTCAATATTTCCGTTCACACCATGAATCCCGAGCTTCGCGTCGAGATGATGAAAAACAAGAACGCGGGCGAGTCGCTGAAGCTTATAAAACGCTTTGCTGACGCGGGTATTTCAATGAATACTCAGCTTGTTCTGTGCCCCGAAATCAATGACGGCAAAGAGCTTGAGTATTCGCTTAAAGAACTTTCCGCGCTTTATCCCGCGGTTCAGAGTATCGCCGCCGTTCCGGTCGGCATTACAAAATTCCGCGACGGGCTTTACCCGATTAAGCCTTATACAAAAGAACGGGCAGGGGAAACCATAGACATAATCGAGCGCTTCGGCGACGATTTTTATAAGGAGCACGGCACGCGCCTTGCCTATCCTGCCGACGAGTTCTATCTGAAGGCTCAGAGACCGCTTCCCTGCGGTGAATTCTATGAGGATTATCCTCAGCTTGATAACGGCGTCGGCATGTGGACTCTGTTCAAGGAGGAGTTCGAAAACTACCTTGAAACCACCGAAATCATGCCCGTTTCAAAGACTTTAAGCTGTGCTGCAGGCGTTGCCGCATATCCGCTTATAGCAGAACTTTGCGACAAAATCTGCGCAAAGTGCGACGGTCTTAAAATAAACGTCTATGAGATTAAAAACGACTTCTTCGGCGAGAATATCACCGTCGCCGGACTTATAGTCGGACAGGACCTAATTAATCAGCTTAAAGGCAAAGACTTAGGTGAATATCTTATAATTTCCGCTTCTATGGTAAAGGGAACTTATCCCGAAAAGGTTGACGGCGTTTTCCTTGACGACATGACCTATGAGCAGGCAAAAAACGAACTTAAAACCGATATAAAGCTCGCCTATAACGACGGCGCGCAGTTTGCAAAAATAATACTGGGGGTTGATTAAATGAGCAGACCCGTAATCGCGATTGTCGGCAGACCGAACGTCGGCAAAAGCACGCTTTTCAACAAGTTAATCGGCAAACGTCTTTCTATAGTTGACGATACACCCGGCGTCACCCGCGACCGTATTTACGGCGACTGTGAGTGGCTCGGCTACAATATGCTGCTCGTCGATACGGGCGGTATTGAGCCGCATTCCGACGACGTTATTCTCTCTCAGATGCGCCGTCAGGCTCAGTTAGCCATCGACAGCGCGGACGTAATCGTCCTTGTTACCGATGTGCGTTCGGGCGTTGTCGCGACCGATATGGAGGTTGCCGCGATGCTTCAGAAGAGCGGAAAGCCGATAGTTCTCTGCGTCAACAAATGCGACACGATAGGCGAGCTTCCGCCCGATTTCTATGAGTTTTACAATCTCGGTCTCGGCGATCCGATTGCTGTATCTTCCGTTCACGGTCACGGCACGGGCGACCTTCTTGACGAGGTGATTAAGTATTTACCCGAACAAAAAGAGGATGAATTCGACTCCGAAACCGTCAAGGTTGCAATTATAGGCAAACCCAACGTCGGCAAATCCTCGCTTGTCAACGCCATAGCGGGCGAGGAGAGAGCAATAGTCTCGGACATTGCCGGCACTACGCGCGACTCGACCGACACGATAATTGAAAACGACAAGGGAAGCTTTGTCTTTATCGATACTGCGGGACTTCGCCGCAAAAGCAGGGTTGACGATCAGATAGAAAAATATTCGGTAATACGTGCGAGAATGGCGGTTGAAAGAGCCGACGTCTGCGTAATAATGATTGACGCAACGGAAGGCTTCACCGAGCAGGATTCCAAGGTTGCGGGCATAGCGCACGAGCAGGGAAAGGCGTGCATTATCGCGGTAAATAAGTGGGACGCCGTCGAAAAGGACGGTCACACAATGGATGTCGAGCGCAAGAAGCTGATGGGCGATTTTGCGTTTATGAGCTATGCTCCGATTATCTTTATTTCAGCCAAAACGGGACAGCGTCTCGACAGACTTTTCGAGCTTATCAAGTTTGTCAATGAGCAGAATTCCATGCGCATTTCGACGGGCAAACTCAACGACGTGCTTGCCGCTGCGACGGCGCGTGTTCAGCCGCCTACCGACAAGGGCAAGAGACTTAAAATTTATTATATGACTCAGGCTTCGACCAGACCGCCTACATTCGTCTGCTTCGTCAATTCAAAGGACCTTTTTCACTACAGCTATCAGCGCTACATTGACAACCAGATACGCGAGGTCTTCGGCCTTGAGGGAACGCCTACGCGCTACGTTATCCGCGAACGCGAGAAAAACGGTAAAAAGGATTACAAATAATTCAATAAAACTTCAAAAAAGGGCGATTTATTCGCTCTTTTTTATTGCATTATTTTATAAATTATAGTATAATTATAAAAATAATATTATGGGGTATTAGGGTTTATGATAATTTTAGGTATCGACCCCGGCTATGCAATAGTCGGCTACGGCGTAATTAAATACGAAGCAAACCGCTTCACCGTACTTGACTACGGCGCGATTACCACGCCGGCGGGTATGCCGTTTGTCGAGCGCCTTGACGTTATCTACAAGGACCTGAATATGCTTTTTGCAAAGTATAAGCCCGAGGCTATGGCTATAGAAAAGCTTTTCTATAACACGAACGCCAAAACGGTTATCGACGTTGCTCAAGCGAGGGGCGTTACGGTACTTGCCGCACATCAGAACGGCGCCGAGATTTTTGAGTACACGCCGCTTCAGGTAAAACAGAGCGTAGTCGGCTACGGCAGAGCCGAGAAAAAGCAGGTTCAGGAAATGATACGCGTAATTCTCAATCTCGAGAAGGTGCCCAAACCCGACGATACCGCAGACGCGCTTGCGATGGCAGTCTGCCACGCTCATTCGAGCGGCTCGCTTATGGGCAAGCTGAGAAATATCAGGTGAGGAAAAGATTATGTTTTATTCAATAACGGGTGAGGTCGTCTTTTACGACACTCAGTGTGTTGCCGTTAACTGCAACGGCGTGGCGTTCAAGTGCTTCACCACAATGAACACGCTTAAAAATATCGCGTCAAAGGGCGAAACGGTAACTCTGTTTACCTATCTTAACGTTTCGGAAAACGCGCTTGACCTTTTCGGTTTTTATACCGAAACCGAGATGGAATGCTTCAAGGTGCTTCTGAGCGTTTCGGGCGTCGGCCCGAAGGTTGCGCTCGCTATTTTAAGCGAGCTTACCCCCGATTCGCTTGCACTTGCGATAGCGTCGGGCGACAGCAAGTCAATTACCCGCGCAAACGGCGTCGGTCCCAAGCTCGCTCAGCGCATAGTGCTTGAACTTAAGGACAAGCTCGCGGCGGGACTTGATTTAGGCTCATCGGGAATCGAGGTCGAGAGTGCAAACGCCGCTATGAACGCGACCAACACCTCCGAGGCGGTATCGGCGCTTACGATGCTCGGCTATTCGCAGAGTGAGGCGGCTTCTGCGGTCGGCAGACTTGACAAATCGCTTTCAACCGAGGAACTTATTAAGCAGGCATTAAAACAGCTTTCAAGAATAGGATAACGCAATATGGATTTTGATAATGAAAACAGGATTATTTCTCCCGACCTGAACGAGATTGACAACGACATTGAAGTTTCGTTAAGACCGAAAACCTTTAACGAGTATATCGGTCAGGAGAAGGCTAAGGAAAACTTAAAGGTCTATATCGAAGCGGCTAAGTCGAGAGGCGACGTGCTTGACCACATTCTTCTCTACGGACCTCCAGGACTCGGTAAAACCACGCTCGCGGGCATTATAGCCAACGAGATGGGCGTTCAGATGAGAGTTACTTCGGGCCCCGCTATTGAGAAGCAGGGCGACCTCGCAGCTTTGCTTACCAACCTTAACGAGGGCGACGTGCTTTTCATAGATGAGATTCACCGTCTTTCGCGTCAGGTTGAGGAGGTGCTCTATCCTGCTATGGAGGACAACGCGCTCGATATCATAATCGGCAAGGGTCCGTCCGCAAGGTCGATAAGGCTTGACCTTCCGCGCTTCACACTTGTCGGCGCCACGACCAGAAGCGGTCAGATTTCGGCACCGCTTCGCGACCGTTTCGGCGACATAGAACGTCTTGAAATGTACTCACCCGACGAGCTTGCTCAGATAGTCAGGCGTTCCGCGGGAATTTTAGGCGTTATGATTGACCCCGACGGTGCGCTTGAAATTGCATCGCGTTCGCGCGGTACACCGAGAATTGCAAACCGGCTTCTTAAGCGTTCGCGTGACTTTGCCGACGTTATGGGCAACGGCGCAATTACTTCGGACATAGCGAAAATTGCACTTTCGAGGATGGAGATTGATGAGCTCGGTCTCGACTCAATTGACAGATTGCTTTTAACGTCAATGATTAAGAATTATAACGGCGGTCCGGTCGGACTGGATACAATCGCCGCTACAATAGGTGAGGAAGCGATAACCGTTGAGGACGTCGTTGAGCCTTATCTCTTACAGATAGGCTTCCTTGCCAAAACGCCGCGAGGCAGAGTTGCCACGCCGCTTGCCTACAAGCATCTGGGAATACCCTTTAACGGCGGCAACGACAACGGACAGCAAAGATTTGATTTATAATTTGAGGAGATTTTACAATGGGTAGATTATTCGGTACTGACGGCGCCAGAGGCGTCGCAAACACGGAGCTTTCGTGTGAGCTTGCAATGAAAATCGGCAGAGCGGCTGCCATGGTGCTCACCGAGAATTTGTCACACAAGCCGAAGGTTCTTATCGGCATGGACACCAGAGCGTCCTCGCACATGCTCTGCTCGGCTATTTCCGCCGGTCTTTGCTCGGTAGGTGCGGACGTGCTTGTGCTTGACGTTGTTCCTACACCTGCGGTTGCGTTTCTTGTTAAGGAATACGGATACGACGCAGGCGTTATGATTTCGGCTTCGCACAACCCTTGCGAGTATAACGGAATCAAGATTTTCCAGTACAACGGCTACAAACTTCCCGATGAGCTTGAAAACGAAATAGAGGAAATCATACTTGACGAGTCCAAGGTTCCGCCCGTAGTTCTCGGCGGTGACGTCGGCAGAATTCATTTCTCGACAACTGCTGTTGACGACTACATTTTCCACCTTGCCATGACCTCTGACGGCGACTTCAAGGGTATGAGAATAGCTCTCGACTGCGCCAACGGTTCATCATCCGTTACCGCCAGAGCTCTGTTTACAAGGCTCGGCGCAAAGTGCTATATCATTAACGACGTACCAAACGGCGTAAACATAAACGACAAGTGCGGTTCAACTCACATGGAGCAGCTGCAGAAACACGTTGTTGAAAACAAGTGCGACATAGGTTTCGCGTTTGACGGCGACGCCGACAGAATGCTTATAGTTGACGAGAACGGCAATATAGTTGACGGCGATAAGATTATCGCAATATGCGCCAAGTATATGAAGCAGAACGGCCAGCTTAAGAACGATACCGCCGTTGTTACGGTAATGAGCAATATGGGCTTCTTTAAGTTCTGTGATGAAAACGGTATTCACTGTGAAAAGACCAAGGTAGGCGACCGTTACGTACTTGAAAATATGGTTGCAAACGGCCATTGTATAGGCGGCGAGCAGTCGGGACATATTATTTTTCTCGACCACGCCACAACCGGCGACGGTCAGATGTCTGCAATCCAGGTGCTCAACGTCTTGAAGAGAACGGGTAAGAAAATTTCCGAGCTCGCTTCCGAGATGGAGGTATTCCCGCAGGTACTCGTCAATGTCCGCGTTTCCAATTTCGGCAAGCAGCGTCTCGATAAGGACCCCGAGGTTCAGCTTGCCATCAGAGAAGCTGAGCAGGAACTCGGTGAGGACGGCAGAGTGCTCGTCCGCGTTTCGGGTACGGAGCCGCTTGTCAGAGTTATGCTTGAGGGCAAGGATTACGATAAGATAAAGGACCTTGCCGATTCAATAGCCAAGGTTGTTGAGGAAAGGCTCGTCTGATGCGTTATTCGTCTTTATGGAAGGATTATGAGCTCCTCGACTGTTCGGGCGGCGAACGCCTTGAACGCTGGGGAGAAATAACGCTTATCAGACCCGACCCGCAGGTAATCTGGAACACGCCGAAAACCCATCCGAAGTGGAAAAATGCCGACGCAGTGTATCACCGCTCGAATTCGGGCGGAGGCAGCTGGGAAATCAAAAAGATGCTTCCCGATTTCTGGCGTATAAATTACGGCGAGCTTGCATTTAATGTTAAGACCATGGGCTTCAAGCACACGGGTATTTTCCCTGAGCAGGCAGTCAACTGGGATTACACTGCTAAGCTTATAAAAGAGGCGGGCAGACCCGTTAAGGTGCTTAACCTCTTTGCATATACGGGCGGCGCAACCGTAGCCGCGCTTAAGGCGGGTGCGGGCGTTGTACACGTTGACGCTTCAAAGGGTATGGTGCAGTGGGCGAAGGAAAACGCCGCATTATCGGGCGTTGCCGACAGAAACGTGCGCTGGATAGTTGACGACTGCGTCAAGTTCGTACAACGCGAAATAAGGCGCGGCAACCGCTACGATATTATAATTATGGACCCGCCGTCGTACGGCAGGGGACCGGGAGGCGAAATCTGGAAGCTTGAAAACGAGGTTTACAGCTTCGTCGAGTTGTGCGCTCAGGTGCTTTCCGACAGTCCGCTTATGGTATTGATAAACTCATATACAACCGGACTTTCACCCGCGGTTATGCAGTACATACTCGGCGCGGTAATCAAGCCGAAATTCGGCGGCACGGTTGAAAGTGATGAAATCGGACTTCCCGTGACGCATACCGGTATGGTGCTGCCGTGCGGAGCGTCCGCAATCTGGCACAAATAATTTACAAAAAGGTAAAACATGGATAAAAAGAGTATTGTAAAATTTGATAACGTCAGCTTCCGCTACGAAGCGGCTGAGGAGGGTGAGAAGCTTCCTCTTGCCGTTGACGGCGTAAGTCTTGATATTAAAGAGGGCGAGTTTGTCGCAATACTCGGGCATAACGGCTCGGGTAAATCGACGCTTGCCAAGCTTTCAAATTCGATACTCATTCCCGAAAGCGGAACCGTTACCGTTGACGGTATGAACACTGCAGACGAGGAAAAGTCCTACGATATCAGGAAGACTGTCGGCGTTGTTTTTCAGAACCCCGACAATCAGATAGTCGCATCCATAGTTGAGGAGGATGTCGCGTTCGGTCCCGAAAATCTCGGATTGCCGCGTGACGAAATACGTAAGCGGGTTGACGACTCCTTAAAGGCAGTCGGTATGTACGAGCACCGACTGTCCGAACCGCACAAGCTTTCGGGCGGTCAGAAGCAGAGGGTTGCAATAGCAGGTATTATAGCAATGCTTCCCAAGTGCATATTCTTTGACGAGCCTACAGCCATGCTTGATCCTCAGGGCAGAAAAGAGGTTATGAAGACCGTAATCAAGCTCAACCGCGAGTACGGTATGGCAATAGTTTTTATAACTCACTTTATGGAGGAAGCTACGCTTGCCTCGAGAGTTGTCGTTATGGATAACGCGAAAGTTGTTATGGACGGCACTCCCAGGGAAGTTTTCAGAAACAGGGACGCTTTGAGAAACATCGGCCTTGATGTGCCTTCGGTTGCATATCTTGCCGAGGAGCTTTCGAAAAGCGGAGTTAACATTTCATCGGACATAATCTACGAGGAAGAACTTGTGGAGAGCATTGAAAAACTGATCGGAGACCGATAATGGCGTTGATTGAAACACAAAATCTATCATATATCTATTCCGAGAACACACCTTTTGAAGTCAGAGCGCTTGACGATGTTAATGTGCAGATTGACGAGGGCGAGTTCGTCGGAATAATCGGTCATACCGGTTCGGGTAAATCAACGCTCGTTCAGCATCTTAACGGTATTCTCAAACCGTCAAAGGGCAAGATACTGTTTGACGAAACCGATATTCATTCGTCAAAGGATTTCACGCGCAGCGTCCGCTTCAAGGTCGGACTTTGCTTCCAGTACCCCGAATATCAGCTCTTTGAGAGCACCGTTTATGACGATATAGCCTTCGGTCCCAAGAATATGGGACTTGATAAGGACGAGATTAATGACCACGTTATGAAGGCGGCGTCATTTGTCGGACTTAAGGAGGAAATGCTCAAAAAGTCTCCCTTCGACCTTTCGGGCGGTGAGAAGCGCCGTGTCGCAATAGCGGGCGTCATGGCTATGGAGCCTAAGGTGCTCATACTTGACGAACCTACCGCAGGACTTGATCCGCGCGGCAGACAGAAGATAGAGAATATGATAGCTGACTACCGTCAGGCTACGGAAAATACGGTTATTATCGTCTCCCACAGTATGGAGGACGTTGCACGTCTTGCCGATAAGGTAATCGTGATGAATAAGGGTAAAATTGAACTTTGCGGCACGGTTGACGAGGTTTTCTCGGGTATTGACCGCTTAGTCGAAATCGGGCTTGATGCGCCTCAGATTACACGTATTTTCATGGATCTTAAGAAAAAGGGTTATGACGTGCGCACCGATATCTATTCGGTTACCGCTGCGCGTGACGAGCTGCTCTCGCTTCTTAAAAAGAAGGGGGTGCAGGTATGATTAAGGACATCACCCTCGGCCAGTATTTTCCCGGTAATTCCGTGATTCACAGACTTGACCCGAGAATTAAAATAGTGCTTGTTTTTGCATATATAGTTGCCATTTTCCTTTGCAAGAACTTTTACGCTATGGGCATAATGTTCATACTGCTGCTGGCAGTCATACTGCTTTCGCGTATTTCGCCCAAGCTCATATTAAAGAGCGTTAGACCGATAGTTATTATCGTTATCATAACCTCGCTTTTACAGCTTATTTACAACAGAACGGGTGAGGTGCTCTGGGAATGGTGGAAGCTTAAAATCACAACTGGCGGCGTGAATATGGCGCTGTTTACAACGCTTAGAATTATTCTTCTGGTCGTTGCAAGCTCTATGCTTACCTACACGACTTCCCCCACAATGCTCACAGACGCTATTGAGAGGCTTTTCAGTCCGCTGAAGGTATTTAAGATCAATGTTCACTCAATAGCAATGATGATGACTATTGCTTTGCGTTTCATTCCGACTCTTATCGACGAGGTTGACAAGATAATGTCGGCGCAGAAATCGAGAGGCGCGGACCTTGAAAGCGGTAATATCGTTCAGCGCGGAAAAGCGTTGGTGCCGATATTCGTTCCGCTGTTTATAAACTCGTTCCGCAGAGCCTATGAACTTGCGTTTGCGATGGAATGCCGCTGTTATCAGGGCGGCGAGGGCAGAACAAGACTTCGCGTTATGAAGTGCGCTGTGCGCGATTATATCTCGCTTATCGTTGTAGCAGCGACGGTTGCGGGTATAATCTTACTCAATCATTATTTTCCGACGGTGCTGTGATGAATAATTATTTACTGACACTTATGTTTGACGGTTCGCGTTTTCACGGCTGGCAGGTTCAGCCCAACGCCGTTACCGTTCAGCAGAGCTTGCAGGACGCCGTCCAACGCATACTCGGCGTTCGCGAAAACGTTACCGGTTGCAGCCGTACCGATGCGGGCGTCCACGCGAATATGTTCTGCTGCAATATAAGAACTGAAAAAGAAATAGACTGCACCGCCTTCAAAAAATCGCTCAATGCGGTTTTGCCCGACAGCGTGGCAGTTACCGATATATGCAGCGTGCCTTATGAATTTCACGCGCGCTACGACTGCAAATCCAAGCAGTATAAATACCTGATATTCAACAGAGATTTTGAAAATCCGTTTTACGTTGACAGGGCGCTTTTTTATCCCTATAAAATCGACGTAGATACGCTGAACAGCGAAGCTCAGGCGTTTCTCGGCACTCACGATTTCTCTGCCTTCTGCTCGGCTGACAGCTCGGTAGATGACAAGACAAGAACAATTAAAAGTATTTCCGTTAAGCGTAACGGCGACTTCGTTGAAATATCGGTCGAAGCAGACGGCTTCCTTTACAATATGGTGCGTATTATTGTCGGCACTCTGCTCGACATTAATTCGGGTAAAATCGAAAAGGGCGCCATAGCTTCGATTATAGCTTCAAAGGACAGACAGCAGGCCGGCGCAACGGTTAAGCCCTGCGGACTGTATTTAGATAAAGTCAATTATTGATTTTCGGTGGAAAAGATGAAGAAGAGAAGTATAAAAATCAGAAAAGCCAAAATTAAAGACGATATTAATCAGGGCAGGCTTATTACCGTGCTTAAGGTAGTCAGCGTCATTTTTGCCGTGCTCATACTTCTGTTTATCGCTGCCGACCGTTTCGGCAATATCACGTTTTCAAGCGTGGGCGACTATTTTTACAGTATGGTTTTAGGCTCAAAGCGCGGCGACGGTTATCCTTACTATTTTGAGAGCTCTACTCCCATCGACGTAAAGCAGATTGATTCTGATCTGCTCGTGCTCACCTCGGACAGTACCTACGTACTCGATTCGACCGCGAGAAAGCTTTCCGGCTTTACCCATTCGTATTCAAATCCGCTTATCGACAGCTGTAACGGCAGAGCAATACTTTTTGATGTAGGCGGCTTCAGTTACCGCGTGCTTTCAAAGACAAAGATACTTTACGAAGGCTCGACGGACCAGAAGATTCTGACCGCCAGCGTCGGTAAGAACGGTTCCGTTGCAATAGCCACGCGCGGTGAGAACTCGGCTTCTCAGCTCGTTGTGTTCAATTCAAACCGCAAGGAAATCTTCCGCTGGGACTGCTCGAAGGACGAGATTATTTCAACCGATATCTCCGACAAGGGCGACAGAGTAGCCGTCAGCGTTATAGGCGCAGAAAACGGTGAACTGTACACGAGAGTACTTATTTTCGACTTTGATTATCAGGAGCCCGTGTTTGAATACAACTACGGCTCAAATACCGTTTCAAAGGTCGAATTTGTAAAAGGAAAGATGCTTCTTGCAAGCGGACCTAATATCATGAGCTTTATAGACCGTAAGGCAAACAGAGTCGATATTGATCTTTCGCTCAACAGCCTTGCAAGGCAGTGCACGGCGGAGAATAACATCACTGCCGCGGTATTCTCAAAATACGGTTCGTCAAGCTCAAAAATTCTCACGCTTTACAATGCCGACGGTAAGGAAATGTTCTCGTCCGAGATTAACTCGGCGGTGCGTTCTGTTTCCTGCGACGGCAGAAATATTTCGGTGCTTACCGACCGTCAACTTATAAACTTCAACCGCCGCGGCAAGATAATCGGTACAGCTGACGTTTCGAGCGACGGAATAAACTGCTACTGCGACGCCGACAGCGTCTACGTTCTTACCACGAGCACTGTCAATTCGTTCAAGACTTTCGGAAACAATGAGACAAAGGAAAAAACAACCACGCAAAAAAACGCTGAAAACGCGTAAAAAATAATCAAGTTTTTTAGGAGGAAAAAACTATGAGTATTGTTATTGATCTGGCACTGGTTGCAGTATTAATCGTTATTGTAATTCTTGCGGCCAGAAGAGGTATTGTTGTTACGATTGCCGAGGTTCTCGCTTTTGTAATTGCAATCGTACTTGCAGCATATACCGCAAAGCCCGTTGCACAGGTTATGTACAAGGCGTTCTTCTACAAGACCGTACAGAGAGAGCTTTACGAGAATCTTCCTTCGGACGGCAAGGGACTCACCGCCTCACAGAAGGCTCAGTACTGCTTCGACAATATGCCTGAGTTTGCGAAAAAGCAGTGTGAGAAGGTCGGCATCAACGTTTCGACCATCACTACTCAGCTTCAGAAGACCAAGCTTGGCACAACCGATATGTACAAAGAGCTTGAGGACAAGATTGTAAGGCCTATCGCAACCGAGGTGCTCAAACACATTCTGTACTTCTTCCTTGCTATCATTTACGGAATTATACTTAAGCTGATTCTCGGCGCGATAGCGAAGGGTATGCTGTCAAGCGACGCTGTAGAAAAGACCGACAAATTCATCGGAGCCCTTATCGGCGTTGCAGAGGGCGTGGTAGTAGTATTCCTTATCTGCAACCTGCTCGTTTACATTCAGCCGAGAATTGAGAAGCCCGAAACAAAACAGGCTATTTCAGATTCCAAGATAGTTCAGATTTGCGATAACTTCAATCCCATGGAGGCAATTTCCATGGCTCAGGCATTCCTGAACGAATAACTTTTCAGAGGTAATTAGTATTATGGCAGAAGAAAAATTAACCTTTAAGCAAAATCTGCATAAGATTTTTGACGGTGCGTGCACCGTACCGAACTTCATGTCGCTTGCGAGAATTCTGCTCATTCCCGTATTTGCCGTTCTTTATATGAAGGGCTACGTATGGTGGGCGGTGCTTGTACTTGCGATTTCGGGACTTTCCGATTTCTTTGACGGTAAAATTGCCCGAAAGTTCAATCAGGTCAGCAACCTGGGCAAGATGCTTGACCCGATAGCTGATAAGCTGACTATATTCACGCTTGCTATTGTGCTCTTTATTAAGTTCAAGAGCGCCCAGAGCCCTGCAATGCAGGCTTTCGCGTGGGTATTCCTGCTCTTCATTATCAAGGACGTAATTATGCTTCTGGGCGGACTTGCGATTATTTCAAGAGGCGCGCGTCCCGCACCCGCGGCTATTTACGGTAAGGCGGCTACCTTCGTATTTTATGTGGTTATGCTTCTTATAATCGCATTCGGACCCGAAGTAGGCGCTATCAGCACCCTGTATCCTAAATTCACATTGCCCGAAAATGCAATGTTCGTACTCGTCGTAATCGCAGTTGTACTTACCTTCGTAGCCTTTGCCAGCTATATACCCGACGCTGCGCGTCAGATACTCGGCAAGGAAATGAAGAATCACACTGTTACAGACGAAACCAAAGACAACAGCGAGGAATAACACTAAATGAACAAAAACATGCTTTGCTCAAGATGCCACAAAAACCCTGCGGTATTCTTTATATCGAAGGTTGACGGCGACAAAACTACAAATGAAGGACTGTGTATCAAGTGCGCTATGGAGCTCAACATCGGTCCCATAAAGCAGGTAATGGAAAGTATGGGCATTACCGAGGACGAGATGGAAGAGGTTTCCGAGCAGATGCAGCAGATGATGGACTCTGACGGCGAGGGCTTCCAGCCGGGCGGAGCACTTCCGCTGTCCTTTATGCAAGGGATGTTTGGGGATAAATCAGAACAGCCCGACGGTGAAGTTGACGTAGCCGAAAACGACGGCGACGAAAAAGCGCCCAAGGGTAAGAAAAAGAAAAAAGACAATAAAAAGCGTAAGTATCTCGGACTCTACTGTACCGATCTTACCGAGCGCGCAAGGGAAGGCAAGCTCGATAACATTATCGGCAGGGAAAAGGAGATTTCGAGAACCGAGCAGATACTCTGCCGCAGGACCAAGAACAATCCCTGCCTTATCGGCGAACCCGGCGTAGGTAAAACCGCTATTGCGGAGGGACTGGCTCAGAAGATTGCGGCGGGCGATGTTCCCGCGAAGCTTGCCGACAAGGAAATACACCTTCTCGACCTGACCGCGCTTGTAGCTGGTACTCAGTTCAGAGGACAGTTTGAGTCGAGAATAAAGGGACTTGTCGAGGAGGTAAAATCCGAGGGCAATATCATACTCTTTATCGACGAAGTTCATAATCTTGTCGGTACGGGAGACGCGGAAGGCTCAATGAATGCCGCCAATATTCTTAAGCCTGCGCTTTCGCGCGGTGAAATCCAGGTTATAGGCGCAACTACCTTTAACGAATACCGTAAGAACATCGAAAAGGACGCCGCTCTTGAAAGACGTTTCCAACCCGTCAAGGTAGAGGAGCCTTCGATTGAGGATACCTATAAGATGCTTCTGGGTATCAAGAAGTACTATGAGGATTTCCATAAGGTTAAGATTGCAGACAACCTTGTATATAAGGCGGTAACTTTGTCCGAGCGCTATATAACAGACAGATTCCTTCCCGATAAGGCCATTGACCTGCTTGATGAGGCGTGCACCTGCGCCAATCTTCGCAATAAGGCTATAAGCGAGTATGAGAAGCTTCTCGATGAGATTGATTCGCTTAAAGCAGAAGAGGACGAGCTGTCAAGCGAGACTGAGAATATCGACTACGAGCGCCTTGCCGAGATACGCGCCGAGCTGTTAAGTTCCGAGGGGAAGCTTCCCGAGGTTCAGGAAAAGGCGAGCGACAACGACGTTACCGACGCTGACCTTGCTACGGTTATCAATCTCTGGACAGGCATTCCTGCCTCAAAGGTTGTCGAGGGCGACCTGAAGCGGCTTGCAGGCCTTGAGGACAGACTTAAGGAACACATTATAGGTCAGGACGAAGCGGTTGAACTTGTAGCCGCAGCTATCAAGAGAAGCCGTGTTCAGCTTTCGCTTCAGAAGAGACCTGCCTCATTTATCTTCGTCGGACCTACGGGCGTCGGTAAAACCGAGCTTGTCAAGCAGCTTTCGCTTGAACTGTTTGATACGCCCGAAACGATGATACGCTTCGATATGTCGGAGTTTATGGAAAAGCACTCTGTTTCCCGTCTTATAGGTTCGCCTCCCGGTTATGTCGGCTATGACGAAGCGGGACAGCTGACAGAAAAGGTGAGAAGGAAGCCCTATTCAATCATACTTTTC
>JAEEGG010009079.1_pt1 | contig 22373 bp, 18 predicted proteins | sample 9134161 | NCBI WGS metagenome assembly JAEEGG01 (sample SAMN16246543, study PRJNA631951) | gut metagenome | biome: gut microbiome; feature: rumen; material: CR-attached | host: Bos | place: Iran: Karaj | collected 2018-10
TCGTCTTCAACCCCGACTACAACGCCGACGTGATGAAGACCGCTGAACAGCTCCGCAACGAATACGTGATTACGGTGACCGGCAAGGTTTACGCCCGCGAAGAGGGCAACACCAACGAGAAGCTCGCCACAGGTGAAATCGAAGTCAAGATCGACCAGATTGAAATTTTGAACGCGGCCCTCACCTCCCCCTTGGCCATCAACGACCCGAACGAAGAGTGCAAGGAAAACGACGACCTGCGCCTGCAGTACCGTTACCTGGACCTGCGCCGTCCGTGGATCCAGAAGAAGCTCCTCCTCAAGAGCCGCTTCCTCAAGGCTGTGTACGACTTCTTCTACGCTAACGGTTTTGAAAACATCGAAACGCCGGTGCTCTGCAAGTCCACTCCGGAAGGCGCCCGCGACTACCTGGTGCCGAGCCGTGTGAACCCGGGCAAGTTCTACGCCCTCCCGCAGTCTCCGCAGCAGTACAAGCAGCTTTTGATGATCGCCGGCATGGACCGCTACTTCCAGATTGCCAAGTGCTTCCGCGACGAAGACCTCCGCGCCGACCGTCAGCCGGAATTTACGCAGATTGACGTCGAGATGTCCTTCGTGGACCAGGACGACGTGATGGCCATGTTCGACAAGTTCGTGACCGAAGTTCTCGGCAAGGTCTGGGATTTTGAGCCGCCCAAGAAGATCCGCCGCATGAAGTGGCACGAAGCCATGCTCAAGTACGGTTCCGACAAGCCGGACCTCCGCTTCGATCTCGAGATTCACGACGTGTCCGAAATCGGTGCAAAGTCCAACTTTGGCGTGTTCAAGAACTGCGTTGCCGCCGGTGGCAAGATTCGCGGTATCGCCGCCAAGGGCTGTGTCGATTTCACCCGCAAGCAGATTGACGAACTCACCGCCTACGTGGGCAAGTACGGTTCCAAGGGCCTCGTGTGGATGCGCGTCAAGGAAAACGACGAAGTGGAAACCCAGGTCGGCAAGTTCTTTACAACCGAACAGCTCAACGAACTCCGCGACGCTGTTGGCGCCAAGTGCGGCGACATGATGTTCTTCATCGCAGGCCCCGAAAAGGTTGCTGCTACGGCTATGGGTCAGCTCCGCCTGGAAGTCGCCCGCATCAAGGGTCTCCGCGACCCGAAGAAGCGCGAATTTGTGTGGATTACCGAATTCCCGATGTTCGAATACAGCGACACCGAAGGCCGCTACATGGCCATGCACCACCCGTTCACCACTCCGCTCCCGGAACATCTCGACATGATGCTCGGTGGCAACCTCAAGGATTGCAACGCCGAAGCTTACGACCTTGTTCTTAACGGCGTGGAAATCGGTGGCGGTTCTATCCGTATCCACAACCCGGAAGTCCAGGAGAAGGTGTTCCGCCTGCTCGGCCTCTCCGAAGAACAGGTAAAGGAAAAGTTCGGCTTCTTCGTCGATGCCTTCAAGTACGGCGCTCCTCCGCACGGTGGTCTCGCCTTCGGTTTGGACCGCGTTGTCGCTACCATGGAAGGCGAAGAATCCATCCGCGACTTCATCGCGTTCCCGAAGAACACGAGTGCATCGAGCCCGATGGACCAGTGCCCGAGCGAAGTCGACCTCCAGCAGCTGCAGGACATCCACATTAGCGTGCAGATGCCCAAGGGCGCCGACAAAAAGTAAGGCTATCGTCATGCTCGCGAAGGCGAGCATCCCCCCTTTCAAAATAGTCCGGTTTAACCGGGCTATTTTTTTTGTAAGAACGAAAACCACCAGCTAGGCTGGTGGTTCTAAAGAAGCCTTTTGGCGGTGCTGAAAAAAAGAAATCCTTTGATTATAATTGAAATGCGGCCTGACAAACTGCATAACAAATAAACCAAAGGATTAACAATGGAAAATATACAAACATTGGCTCATACGAGCTGGAACTGCAAATACCACATAGTGTTCGCCCCGAAATTCAGGAGAAAGGTATTCTATGGGCAGAAACGCCATGAAATCGGGAAAATCCTCCGGTCGCTCTGCGAATGGAAGAAAATAACGATTGTCGAGGCCGAGGTCTGCCCGGACCACGTGCACATGCTTCTCGAGATACCTCCCAAATACGCCGTGTCCAGCGTGGTAGGCTACTTAAAAGGGAAGAGTAGCTTGCAGTTGTACGAAAGGTTCCCCGAACTGAAGTTCAAATACAGGAACAGGGAGTTCTGGTGCCGAGGCTACTATGTCGACACAGCTGGCAAGAATGCGGTCAAGATAGCGAACTACATAAAGCACCAACTGGATGAGGACAAGTACGGAGACCAGCTGACCATGTTGGGGAAACTTTAGCCCGCTTGCGGGCAGCCAGTAAGGACCGAACGCCAGTGTCAGACCGTCAACGCGTGCGACGCGCTGCTAGTACCCTAGGGCTATGCCCGTATATGAAGAACCGCCGGCTACGCCGGCGGGTCCCTTTTTGCATACAACTGTGAGTTTTCTCACGAAAACTTTTTTTCTCATTCTTTTGCTGAATTCATGCAATTCGCTTTGCTAAATTAAGGCACAACTTTTAACCCCAAACTATGGAGATGTTTATGAAACTCACTACTCGTGCTATTGCCGAAGCTATCGGCACCTTCTGGCTTGTATTCGGCGGCTGCGGTGCAGCCGTGCTCGCTTGCGGCGTTCCGACCACCGGTATCGGCTACGTGGGCGTGTCGCTCGCATTCGGCCTCACCGTTCTCACCATGGCATACGCCATCGGTCACATTTCGGGCTGCCACCTGAACCCGGCCGTCACGCTCGGTCAGGTTGCCGGCGGCCGCTTCCCCGCTAAGGAAGCTCCGGCCTACATCGTGGCCCAGGTCATCGGCGGTATTATCGCTGCGGCAGTGCTCTACTGCATCGCCCAGCCCGACCTCACTAACGCAGGCATCGGCGCATTCGCCACCAACGGCTGGTCCGATACGCTCACCAACGGCGTGAACGCCTTCGGCGGCAAGACCACCGGCATGTGCGGCGCATTCCTGATTGAAACCGTGCTCACGGCCATCTTCCTGTTCGTGATCATGGGCGCTACCGACGGCCGCGCTCCGGCAGGCTTCGCCCCGATCGCCATCGGCCTCTGCCTCACGCTCATCCACCTCATCTCCATCCCGGTGACCAACACCTCCGTGAACCCGGCCCGCTCTACCGCCATGGCAGTGTTCGTCGGCGGTGCAGCCATCAAGCAGCTCTGGCTCTTCTGGGTCGCCCCGATTCTCGGTGGTGTCATCGGCGGTATTGCATACAAGTGCTTGGCCGAATGCAAGTGCTGCAAGGGCGAAAAGAAGTAAGGCGATCGTCATGCTCGCGAAGGCGAGCATCTTCCCTTAAATTTGAGGCGGACCCATCTGGCGACAGTTGGGCCGCCATTTTTATTTGTGGCGGGATTTATACCTGCGAAGGGCCAGAAGGCGTTGGGGCGTCAGGAACACGAACGAAGCCCAGTAGCGCAGCAGGAACCACGAAACTTCCGGGAAATCGAACGGGAGGAATGTGACCAGACGGAGGCGGTTTTTGAGCCACCAGCGCCAAACAGAGCCGCGGCGACGGTCCGCGAATTTCCCGAAGTTGCCGTCGCGCATGATTTCGCGAAGGAGAATGCGACCGCGGCGAGCATCGGGCGGGCAAAGCAGGTATTCACTTTCTAGTCCGAGACATTCCGTAAGCACCCACATGAGGGCACCTGCAAATCGCCGCAGGTTCATGGCCCCAAGCAGCGAGGCAATCTCGGTGCGTTCCTTGCCCGAAGAAGCGCGCAGCAGCAAGAAGTAGTCCACCAGTTGACGCATCCCTACCCCGAGACCAAGCATGTGCTTGTAGATATGCGAGAGCTGCATGACCAGCGCAAACTTGTTTGAGGGGGCGTAAAAGCCCGAAGGCGTAAGCGTCGTGTTGTGCGACTCCGCATCGAGAAAAGCGAGCATGCGCTTGTTTGCAAAAGGGTTGCAGCGGTCGACCCCGAACCCGAAATGGACCTCGATTTCTTCCCCGAAGGCCTCCTTGGATAGCAAGACATCGTGGTTCGAAACCTTTGCACCTTCTAGCAGGTTCATGCGCGAAAGCAGCGCGAGAACACGCTCTCGCCCACCCTCGACCCAGATGTCGATGTCCCCCGTCTGCCGGATAAACATGTCCGGATAAAGCAGGGAATTCGCCTGCCCCTTGAGGATGAGCGTCTGGCAGCCCTCCGCCGCAAACTTCTGCGTCAGTTCACCCGAGCACGCATAATGCCGCTCGTTTAACGACCGGATACCCTCCGCCTGGTAGAACCACTTGAGATAAAGCTGGTGAGGCATCCCGAGCGTTCCAGGCTTCCCCGATGAAATTTGCTGAATTGCATAAAAGGCAACGCCCAAAAGCGCCTGCCGCCCACATTGCTTGTAAAGCCACTCCCAATCTTCGGCAGTGATGTCACCCGCAAAAACATCGCCCGCCCCAAAAACAGGAAACTCCCGCGAAGCCCCTAAGGCATATCGCAGGAGTGCAAAAAGGAGGTCGGTTCGCCTCGCAACAACTTTATACGTGACGGTTTGCACCTTCGTTCAAGTTGAAACCGAGTTCATCATCGTATTCGTCGGCATCGGGACCATCACCGGAACCAGCCAACAAGCTAAATTCTCCACGCATGTCAAGGATGCTGAGTTTCGGGGCTTCGTATTCTTTCTTTTCAAACTTCAAGTTCATATCAACCCTTACTTAATTACAACCTTCTTGCCGTTATTAAAATATGTTCCCTTAACGGTCGGTTTCTTGTCGAGCTTGCGGCCCTTCATGTCATACCAGCCGTTCGCCATAGAGAACTCGCCCGTGTGCGGGTTCAGCATGTAAATTGCAGTTGTCCCTTCTTCGTCATGAAAAACCACCTCGATGGACGAAGGCAAATTTTCATCATCGATAGAGGCTATCTCAGTATCCGCTCCGCTCTTAGCCAACACGTTGCTCTTGTTGTAAACCAAGTAGCCACGGAACGGACGAATGTAGGCTCCCGCCTTGACCTTCACGAACTGGCCCTGCTGAATCTGCTTGCCGTCAACTTCCTTTGCCTTTGCGGCAAAGCCGTAAACGCGCCCAATGTCAGGGTCACCTTCTTCCCACGTCTTATAGGAATACATGCCCCGGAATTCCCAATTGTCAAACGTGAACTTGGTATCGGCCCCCACGGTTTTCTTCATCGTCGTCTTGCCCGCACACCAAGCAGGGAAAATAACCTGATTTTTGTTAGGGCGCACAAAATAAGGCCTATTGGCAGAAAATTCGCCGTTACTGCCCATTTGCTTCGCGTCAATTTGCCAGGTTTCTGAAGTTCCGTTAATCGCGATTCCAGTCATTTCGTAAATCTGGCCAAATTCAGAAAGACAGCCACTTGGGAAATCAAACGGCAGCATCAAGGTGCCGGGCTTGCCCCACTCACCAGAATAGTCGCGATCGTAGTAGATGGAGTCCACTTCGACATCTTCTGCTATCTCGACAGTTTCCGTTGACGTTCCGCTAATGAGGGCAGTCTTCTTGCCATTAAGCATCTTGACGGTAATAGCACCGTATTCGCCAAGTATGGAGCCCTCTTCTTGGGCAAAAGCACCCATGAAGGCGACAGATAGCGTCAAAACGGCCATTTTTTTGAAAATTTTCATATTAAACCTATAGATTTTAGGCCAAATATAGAAAAATGTAAGATTCTCGTAAAGTGTCGGGCGTCACACAAAAATCACGCTTTTTTGCCGTAATAGCCCTTATTGTAGTACCCGTAGCCATATCCATAGCGCCCCGGTTCATGCTCGCAGTGGTTCATCACGATGGCTGCAGGCTTGTCGGAGTAGCGTTTGACGCGTTCAACGGTTTCCTTGATTTCTTCCATGCTGTGGCGACCATAATGGAGCACAAAAAGCGAGAAATCCACCAAGGGACAAATCAACTCAGCATCGGTTACCAAGTTCAATGGCGGCGTATCCACGATTACCATGTCGAACTTTTCGCGGGCCTCCTTGAGGAGTTTGTCCATGGCATCGCTACGGAGCAATTCACATGCCGCAAGTTTCGTCTTGCCCGCATTCATTACATATAAATTATCGTCATGCTTTTGCGAAATAGCTGTATCAAGCGTTGCAATCCCCGCCAGCACATCAGCAAGTCCAAATTTTGAGCGCCCGTGGATTACGCCTCGGCGCATATCAGCATCGATAAGCAATACCTTCTTACCACTTGCGGCAATCGTTGCAGCCAGGTTCAGCGAAACAAAACTCTTGCCCACACCGGGAATCAGTCCCATTACAAGCACAACGCTATGTTCCGGTTTCGGCATCAGGAACATCAAGGCCGTCTGCAGCGAACGGAACGATTCGCTTACCTTGTCTTCAGGATTTTGGAGTACAAACGGAGCACCGTGGTGCAGGTGCTTGTGGCCACGCAGTAACTTATTCGGAGACTGCGGAATCTTTGCAAACACACTGAGGCCGGTCTCGCGCTCGATTTGGGAGGTGCTCTTGACGCCATTCCGGAGGATGTACAGCAAGAAAACGAACAGGACGCCGAATATGAAGCCAAATACAACGGAGGCCATTATTATGCGGGATTTATTCGGTTTTGTTTGGCTCTGTTCTGCCTGCGCAAAGTCTACTATGCGGACATTCCCCACTTCACCCGCACGTACCACGCGCAACTGCTGAATGTTGTTGAGCATGTTGGTGTACACTTCGTTGTTCACCTCCACCTCTTCTTGCAGGCGCTTGACCTCTTGCTGGGTCAGCGGCATTTTCTCGGCATTTTTCTTAAGCGCAGCCAGTTCCGCACGCAGCTTGCTCTGTTGCTTGACAATCGTCTGCACATTCGGGTGTTCGGCCTTGAACAGTCGCATGGTCGCCTGGCGCTCCTGCTCCAGCTGCATAATCTGGCGCTGCAACTGGCCTTCCTTATCGAGGTGGGCTTTTGTCTCCCCCGTCATGTCCACGGAACCAATCTTGTAACGGTAATCGGCCAAAACCTTCTCGGCACTATCCAACTTGGCCTTGACCCCCGGCAACTGCCCCTCGAGGAATTCCAAGGTCTTTTCGGCTTCGGCACTGCGCATTTCCACATTCTGGCGCAGATAAGTCTTGGCAATCGTGTTCAAGATAGATGCCGCACGATCCGGGTAGCGGTGGCTATAACGGACAGAGATAATGCCCGTCTGCTTGCCCTTTTCGGCAACATTCAAGCCACCCGCCAAAGCACGTTCCGCCTTAACAGGGGAACCTTGCACCAAGATAAACTTTTGACCTTGGCGAGCATCCATAAAGTTCACACGAATAGCGAGAGTATCGCCCGCATATGGGGCCGTGAAAACATCACCCACCTTGCCATCAAGAACCTTTTTCCCGTCTGGGGATATCACGGAATAGGAATCTTCCCCCTTTACCTCGGCCATCCACTTTTGAACACGGACTTTCGGCGGAATCCGGAGAGAATCCAAATCCATGCGGCCTTCCCTATGCATCAACCTATCCCATGAACCAACAGGAACGGCCCATAAATACAAGTGCTCGGCAGCTACCACGTAACTCAGCACCATACGGCTCTTGATGAGTTCTATTTCTGCATCGGCCGGGCTAGCCAAATCAAGGACTGCGCCCATCTCGCCCAACGCCTTAGTCGATTTGCTGCTAGAGCCCTTTACATTCACCTGCAATAAGGCGTCACTTGTGTACGAAGGACGCACCCACATGGCATAAAAAGACCCAATCATTGCCGCAACAATCACAAACAATACAATTAGGATCTTCTTTTTCCAAAGAAGTTCAACAAATTGGAAAATGGTTAGAGAGTCCACCATCGATTGATTTTTTTTCACTTCTTCAGCCATTTATAATATCCCATTTCAGAATCAACATAAATATACTATAAAAAAAATACAAAATCATCTATCGTACACAAAGAACACCATCAGAAATGTTTTAATATGAAATTACGCATTTTTAGCAACACAATCTTATATAATGGCAAAGAAACACAATATTTCCCAACCAATTCTGCCATTGAATGTTTATCTATATCGGCAAAGAATTCCGGACGTCTAAAGTGTTCTTTACTGGCACGAAATATACAAGGGTTACCCAAAATCGCTTTATCTAAAAAAGAATTACACTGTTTTAGACTGCTTGCTACTGAAGAAAATAATTCTTCGCCGTGATCTGTATTTAACAGGACAACAGAAACACCCTTATCATCGTTGAGTTCTGGATGGACCTCTGAAACATTCCAAAAATCACCTAAAGAAATATCTGCAATGCGTGGTAATTTTGCATAGCGGCATTCAACACAGCTTTTATTTAAACAAAGATTATTCAAAAAAAGTTGTAAGAAAGAATCTTCATTTAAATTCTTAGAATATTTTTTTTCTTCACCTGAAACTAGTCTAGTCAAGGATGTCAGCGAAAACTGTCGCCATCCTTCGCGTTTATCGCGAAAATGCGTTGAAAAGACCTTTGATTGTGTGCGCTTTTCGAACTCCTCTATGTATTTTTCAAATAGTTTGACGCTCGTCGTTCCATGACACACGACATCTACCGTAAACAAGTTCGACGAAGCAGCAGCCTTACCAAGAACAGCATACAAACCGGCAACCTGGCAAGGAGTACCCGAAAAGAGGACCTTGCGGCCATTTTTTAGCAAAGTGCGAACATCCTTGTATATGGTCCCAACATTCGCCTGCACATACTTAGAGCCACGTAGTTTTGCCAAATCGGCCTTGTTGTCCACGACAATATGGCCAAAGCGGGTCGAACTTAACTGGGAAACGCCAACAACGACACCCCCATCATCTAGAACCTTCTCTGCTAGGATCGTAAAGATTCCTCCGCTTGAAGACTGCAGGCGAATTTCCTCGTCCAGGGCGTACGCCGCAACAGTTTTCGGGTCTTTAGTGCTCCCGTTGAGGTTAAGAGCTTCGTATTCCCAAGGGCAGGTCTTTTCACATAAGCCACACTTAACACATTTTTTCAAATCTACAACCGGCTTATAGAAGCCCTCTTTGTCCAACTGCATTGTAATTGCTCCGGGAGCGCATATATTGGCACAGGCTCCACAAGAAGAACAATTTCGAACAGGAATGCTCATTTAGACTCCTAAAAGAATTCGTGTAGTTTTGGGCAGAATTTTTTTACACAACCACAAGAGAAGAAAACTGGCAAGAATAGAAATGGAAGAGACAATTATCCATTTAACGGATGGGTGTAGGTAAGAAAAATGGAATCTTTTGACAATAGAAAGAATGAATAAATGAATCAAATAAATACCAAAAGAGTAGCGTCCCAATACGCAAAGAAAACGGAATAAGCAAGCCTTTTCAAATTGAGAAAACCAATCTCTGGTTCTCTTTCGCAAAACAAGGATACACACAAGAAAATCCATGCAAAAAGCACTTGACTTTTGCCCCAATCCATTTAGTGATGATGTCGAGTCTATAAAGAAACCGCTCTCTATAACAGACAAAAACAAGAAAACAAGGGATAATCCAACAACAACACCTTGTTTCTCCGTTTTTCTCGATTTATCCATTGATCCGTAATAAAGGCCCAACATAAAAAATGCCCCCCAGGGGAAAAACGTACCGGCATATAATGCAAGAGGGAGCGATTTGCCCATGTATAAGCCAAACAAATAATTAACGACAGCCCACCACAAGCAACCAACAATAGCTAACATAATCACCGTCATTTTAGAAACATATTTCTTTAGTATCCATAGTAATAAATAGCACTGAATAATAACAGCGATAAAATAGTAGATAGAGTAGCCACAAATAACAAATTGAATAATGGGTATTACAATTCGTCCGTCAGAGATATCATTAGATAAAAAATATAGCGAGCAGAAAAGAACCGGAATGTAAACCCTCGGAATCTGTTTTTTCAAGAAACTCGCATAACCCCCTTTATCCATTTGTTTTGATGCAAGGAAATAACCCGAAATCGCAAAGAAAATGGGAACCGCTATATTCATTAAATTCCGTGCTATAATCGCAGGCAATGAAATATTCAAAGGAGTATAACAAAGCGTAAGACAATGAATAAAGACCACCATTATTATGGCAACACCTCTCAAAAAATCAAAATAAGGGATTCGCATATGCACTTATCCCTTTTTTAACACTTTTTTGATTGGCGTTAGCACCAAATCACGTTCAAACGCATTCATAGACAAAACAAAGAACAAGGGTAAATAGACGAGCAGGTAAAGTACAATTCCGACAACCAGCTTTACCACCGTATCGAGAGCAAATTGTTGCAGAATATGGTAAGTAACAACAGTCATACAGACCGGAGCAATAGACATTTTAAGGATTTCAAACCAAAAACGGACTATATTGATTCTTTGCTTGGCCTGGTAATACACATTCATAATAACGATTTGCCCCAAAGTCAAGGCCCCGGCAATAGCGAGCGCACATCCTACGCCGCCATAATATTTCGAGAGCGGAATTTGCGCGCCAAGGCTCACCAAAGATATGAACAGGTACAGCAGGCTACGGAACTTCATCTGGTTGCGAGCCTGCAAAATCGTGATGCCCAAATTCTGGCACAGAGGTACGGTCAGGGGGACGAAGAACAGCAAAGCTATGGTATAGGCGCCATCGTAGCTCTCCCCTGCCCACAAGCGGATGAATTGGCGGCCAAACAAGAAAAAACCTGTAAGGACAAGTGCCATGATGCAGTACTGGATTCGCCCCATCTTAATAAACAAATCAGAGATAGTCTTCCCGTTGGAATCCTTGACCGCCATGGCGGTAACCTTGGGTAAGAAAACACCGCTGATAGCCGTAGAAAAACTCATGTACATCTGCTGCAACTGTATCGCAACGGCGTATACCGCGACCACGGCCGTGCCGGCGTAGGCCCCAAGTACAAATTGCCCCGTACTCCAGTAGATGCGGTCCATAATTACATTCAAGAAAATCCAGAAAGAGTAAACGGAGACTTCTTTCAGGAAGCCCCACTGGAACCGGCCGAACTTCAGCTTAATCTTCAGGTAATGTTTGCAATACCAGAAATTCATTCCCAGAGAGACAACATTGAATATGGTGGCTACGACAACCATAGCGACGGCCCTGTAACCCATGGTCAGCAAAACGACCATTGTTACAGTATTCAAGACAATCCTGACTATGGCGACGACCTTCTGGAATACAAACTGCTCATAGGCTGTGATAATGGAACCGAAAAGGCTGAACGGGAACGTGATGGCCAAGTTGACGACCATCAATACAAGTATCCACTTGGTTCGCTGCAGCTCCACCGCCGTCATGGACGCATCAAATATGTTTTCTGCGTTTAAGTAAAGGACTCCTCCCGCAATGAGGGTTATGATACCTATACAGCAATAGAGTAGAAAGAACATCCCGAACATTCGATACTGTTCCTCTTGCTTGCCTTCTGCACGGAACTTTGCCGTATAGCGCACGATGGCGTTGCCGAAACCCAAATCCAAAATCGTCAGGTAGGCTACAATCGATGCCGCGATGGAATACAACCCATATTCGGACTTGCCCATCATGCGCAGCATGAACGGCGTATATACAAGCCCAACAAGGTTCTGGAGGGCCAGTACCACGTAAGAAAGCAACGCGCCTATTTTGAGTTGGGACTTCGACATTTACGATTCAACGGCTTTTTTCAGCCAATTCAAAGAAAATTGGCGTTTTTCTTCCAGTTTTCCGGAATTATACAAATTCAATAGAGATTCAAAACGGGCCTTCCCGCGAGTTTCGTTATAAATACAATTGAATTCTTTGCCAAAAATTATAGAAAAGACTGTTCCATGGAAAGAATCCGTTACCACGTATGATGCATCGCGGAACATGGCAAGCCATTCCGGAACAGAGAGCGTGGCTTGCGCATCTGCAGAAAAAAACTTCAGTTCCAGCCCCTTTTCCGAAGCGACACGTTCGCACTCTTTGCGGATAGAATCATTCGCATTCAGCACATAGGCCGCCAAGTACGGTTTTGAAGATGCCGGTACACACTCGCAAATTTTTAGATAGTCTTCTTTCTTGAGCAGCAATGTAGGGTCTAGAACCCACGTGGCATCGACATTAAGGTTCTTTTTGCACAAATCGACACCAGATTCCTCGCGGACACTGATTGAGTAAAACATTTTAGCCAAAGCAGAACATTCTCTTGTTTGTTTTTCCGTATATTCCCACTCGTCAACACCGAAAGAAGCCGCATATGCAATACGCTTTAGAGAATGATCCTTTGCAAATTTCAAATACATATCTTCTACACAAAGATTCATACTAGGACGCCAAACTTGATCGCTGCCGACAATTACTGCATCGCACTTCTCATTCTTGAGCTGGTCATATGAATATTGCGAAGTCTGGGCGGAGACATCTATCCATTGCGAAACAAAAGAATCAAAAATGGGATTCCTTTTCTTGGGTTGACGGAATCTTGCAAAGTCACGCCTAATCCCCTTGAATACGAAAAGATAAACGGTTTTCAACCAGGAACCAAAAACGCGGAGAAATTCGCTATAGAAATTGGTCAAGGGTCTATAATCTATGGTCCTGGGAGAATGTCCCATACTCTTTAGAACTCGCTGTAACGCAAAATTTTGCAACAAGCCACCATAGTTGTCTAGCAAAGCCTGTGTTACAATGGATATGTTCATAAAAATAGGACCTTTCTAAAAGATTAATGTCTTTTTCTCAAGAAATTTATTATCGGAAAAATTCTCAACCGGTATAAATAATACTTCAATTCATCTTTATAGTAAGAGAACCGGATACCGGAAGCCCGTAACTCCTTAACTTTTTTCTTTATCTCTTCATATGTAAAACCATTTTCTTCCTTGATATGATTGTCAATCATATAGGTCATTACAGAAAAATAGTCTGAAAGGGAATGCCTCTTTGCCAAGAATTCAATACGGGGATAGGAATCCTTCAGCATAAGGACGTGTTCTAAAAATTTGCTATGAGCCACAAGGCGAACTGTCGGCGACATTTCTGAAGCCGATTTCGGGACAATCGTGTAATGGTAATACGCCTTGTTGACCAAGAGCATTTTCCGGTTTGACCTTACAAAATTCTCAATTACGAATAGAGAATCCTCTCCATTCTTGAGATTTTCATTGAATCGAATATGCAAATCCGTTCTGAACAGGCCCCAGATGTTGGTACATAAGAAGAGATCGTCGATAGTTTCGCCATCTAAAGCGCATTTTCCGGCCTGATCGAACTTGACTCGGTATGTAAAGTTTACGCCTCCCCTTTCCCAAGACAAACGGACCACATCATAACCGCCGGAAACCATTTCTCGATACATCAAGCCGATATAGTCCGCATCTACGGTGTCATCGCCATCAATAAAAGACAGATATTCGCCCTGAGCACAATCAATTCCTACATTACGTGCCTTTGAGACCCCTCCGTTTTCCTTATGCACAACACGTATGCGGTTATCTTTGGCGGCATATTCATCACAAATTGCAGCCGAACCGTCCTTGGAACCATCATCAATCAAAATAATCTCGATATTAGCATACGTTTGTGCAAGAATGCTATCCAGGCACGGACGCAGGTACTTTTCGACATTATAAACCGGAACAATTACGGAAACAAGCTCTTTAATCATCGAAAGACTCCCTCCAATGCCGCTAAAAAGTTCTTTTCCAGAGAAATAACGGTATTTCGATATTCATCGAAATCCGCCTTCAGTTCCGAATAATGCTCAAGCACATAACGAATTCTTTCTATTATCAAGTCTTTCTCTTTACCCGGATTCGCAAACTTGTATTCATCGGGTATAGGGACATCGCCATAGCAATTTGACGCCCCAAAGCGACCGGTAATTACTGCGCACCCAAAAAGAACCGCTTCCTTCGGCATGCGTTCCGCACCCGGAAAGGGTCCAAAATCAACATAAAGCTTGGAAGACTTATATTTTTCGATCAATTCATCCTGGGTCAACCCAGTAAGGGGCGTAAACCTTAAATCTGGAGCCAAAGCAGCCAATCTTTGAACAAATGCGCCACTTTTTCTGGGATTATAGAGGATTTCTTCGAAACGGGGTAAACTATCCAAACAATCCTTCTGGGCCTCATATTTTTCCAGAAAAATCTTGCTTATGGGTTCAATGCAGAGGCGAGGCTTTTTTTGCGACCGACTTGCCACATAATCCAGGGCATAATAAGATGCGCAGAGGTGTTCAACGTTATCCTGTTCCGATTTAAAGGAATATACCCTTTTCTTAAGTGTTTTTACAATAGCTTCGCCAAAACGTTTTCTGTAATAATCAAAGTTTTTTATGACTCTAGCGGGCAATGTCGCAAAATAAAAGACTTTCCAGAAAAAACTACTCCTATCGCAACCATAGCCAACACTAAGCCACCAAACAAAGGCTTTCGATTTTTTTACTAGATCCAGCTTATCTACGGCAAATTCCGGTATGACCACAGCATTGTCGGGGCTATCCAGAAATTCTTTCTCTGTAATAAAATGCGAAATATACTTGCTATATGCTTCAGGAATAGCAAAATGATGATGTCGCGTAAAAGCAAAATAAACTATTTCCGCATCTAGGCTAAGATTATTCAGATAAAATACAAGCTGATGAAGAGCATCTGGACCACCAGACACGAAATCATTCGGGCAAAATACGTATATCTTCCTGAATTTCATACCTAATCAGCTTTCATCCTTTAACGAAGCAGCCTTTTCAAAATCATATTGAGGAAAGGCCTTCCCTAAAAAATACCCTAGCGCAATAGCAAAATAGCCAGATGTCGCCATCATTTCTGCCGCAATCGGCAAATAATACATTGAAACAAGACTCTTCCCAAAACCAATTACAATCAGTAATCCAATCACAACAAAGGCATCATAATCGACTTTCGATTTAATCCATGAATATACAAAACAGATCCAATAAAAAGAATACACAATTACACCTATCAGCCCCTGCTCCAAAAGTATCGCCAACCAATCATTATGTGCAAAAGAAATATTAACAGAAAGTGTGCCCTGCGCACCAATGCCAAAAAGGAATTGTCTCAACGATATATGATTATTAAAATAATCTAGAATTGTTCGAGCATACTCATCTCTTCCACTAGCATAACCATGCAGAGTTCGTTCCATTTTAGAGGCAAAAAAGAAACTTGACTCCATTTGATGCAGAAAAAAGACATAAATACACCCTATAAAAAAGATTGAAAAAAACACAATACAAAATTTTTTCCAAAGCGTTTCATTGCGGAACATACTAAAAACCAACAAAACCGCAGTAATTCCTCCTAAAATCATCGCACCTCTTTTTGCACTGATAACAAAATACACAAGCATTATCCCTAGCAAAATAAATTGCAGGATTCTTCTTTCTTTAAACAAGACAACCAATGGGAGCAAACTCAAAAAAGAATATACATTGGTAACAGCAAATTCTTCTTGGTCAAGATGCATCAATGCAGCATGCTGCATTTCTTGTTCAAGCCCTCCATAAAAAGCATATATACTAATAACAAAGAAAACAAAAAACAAAATTTTCATTTTCTTTTCGTCTAACACTCCTCTACAAGTAAACACATACACTGGAATGACGGAAAGCATAGCTGGAATTAACCACAATAGGTACAAATATTTTCGCACGTATTGTCCCGTATGCATCCAAAATACATCGTCACCCACAAGAACTAAAGCCAATCCATAAATGCTGAGAAAGAAAACAAGACCTAGCAAAGCTTTAAAATAGATTGGCAGTACGTAATTGGTCAAGGAATGATATGAATAGTATAGAGCTGTTATCGTAAAATATCCCAACAACGGCTCATATATATAATTCGATTTATATATAAAGGGGAAAATGGAAAGAACAATCCAACAAAAAAAGAACAAATAGGGAGACAACAAGCGCAAATACATATTCAACTTTCCGTATTACGGCTTCACAGTCAAAACCCTACGATTTTCGGCAATAAAAGCAGATAGCTTTCCTCGATATTTCTTGTCAAGCAATGATAGCAAAACCCATTCTGCAATATTTTGCAAGGACAACAGGCCACAAATCAATATATTCACTTTTGCATAATTGCGTAAAACATACAATACCGATGTCCAACGATAAAAGCGCATAAAAAACAATCTATCGCCACTACTCTTTTCTGTAGACACTCCTTCATTGTGGATAATTTTAGCCTTGCTCGCAATCATCGCCTTTTTCCCTAGCCTTTGCAAGACATAAGCCAAAATATCTTCTTCATAAAACATAAATAAATTTTCATCTAGACATTTTGACTGCCTGATGAAATCTGCTGTCATGCCGAAGCAGCACCCATACACCATTCCGTCAAAAACAAAATCTTCATCTATAGAATACTTGTAAAAGCGGAGCTTGTTTTTGACCTGGGGGAAAAATTTCACGAACCCGCGACGACTCGCCAGGTAAGATGCCAAGGAAATCCCTCTCCTTGCAAATTGGGCATACCTTTTTTCACGGTCAAGGATTGACGGTCCGACAACCGCGACATTATCATTCGATTCGAATGCCGCTTGCATAAACGCAAAGGCATCGTTTTGCAGAACAATATCGCTGTTCAAAAGATAGATGTATTCGAAACCATCTTCTAGAGCCTTGCGAATCCCGATATTATTTCCGCCAGAAAAGCCCAGATTGGATTCGGACACGATAACGGAAACCTTATCATCCCCTGCATATTTCATCTTTAGCATTGAGCCAGACTTATCAGGAGAGGCATTATCTACAACATAAATCTGGTAAGAAGAATTTTCCGTGTATTTCTTGATAGAATCAACACACGCAAGCGTATCGTCATATGTATTATAATTTAGTATGACAATAGCAAAATTCTTCATATTCAATCAGTTGAAAAAAATCTCTACAGGGATATTATAGTAATCCATCACGTTCTTTAAGCATGTATCGTTATGCAGGCGGTCCACATTTTGGCTTGAAAGGGCCTCTTTTTGCACGGATTCTACACCCAATTGGTCTACTTCCCAGTTTTTTGCCCAAACAACAGGCGTTTTTGACAAAATTTCCATGCACTTCAGCCAGATATCGTCGGCCGCATAGCACAATTCCTTTATATTCTTTTCATCGAAAACACGGGCATCTAAGCAATGCGGAGGGTACAGAACTCCCCCACATCCAGTCGCCAAAAGGTCGTTACTCGGCTTTCTTACTCCCCGGCACTGGTCTTCCCATAAATTATACAGCAAAAGGCCTTTATCATCCCGTTTCATTCGGTGAACACGCCTTGCGCTGATGGCGTTCGGATATTTTTTATAGGATTTCAGCAAGGATTCAAGCCAATCCGAAGGATAATACAAATCGTCATCTGCAGTGACAACCAAATCTTCAGGATACTCCTGCATTGCATAGAAATACTTGGTATGCGACCTCAGGTTTCGCGTTTCATCGAACCTGAATTCAACCCCGTACTTCTCTAAATGGAGCATTTCGTTTGTTAGTGAATTTTTCGGCGTATCACTAGCAAAATAAACGATGATTTTATCCGGTTTTACCCGCTGAAGCAACAAGCTTTTTAGGCAAACATGTATTCTGTCAAATCTTGGCGGGAAAGAAGTCAAAGAGACAATAACCTTTTTTTCCCTAGCCTCTGTTGTATTCAAACCATATTCAATTTTTTTATGATCTACAAAAAACTTGGTTTTGTAATTATTGATTCGGTAAATACAGTGATAGAATGATTTTCTTGCAATTTCCCTAAGCCCGCCACCAGCATACGCATTTTCCAATCGTTCAAGTACATTCATACAAGCCTACCCCCTCCCCACATACTTCATCTTCTTCCACACGCCAAAGAACAGGTTCCTTCCTGTATTAAATAGGGATACAACCGGATTCATTCCTTCGGCTTCGCGATATAGCTTGTAGTGCCACTTGATAAGAGATAAGTGACGAGGTAGATCCTTCGACTTCGTCCCTTCGGCAAGCTCAGGGGCCTTATGGATCCTATCGCCTTCGGCTCCAGGATGACAGGCGTGTGTTATCGAGCCACCGCGTTTACGGTAATGGGCCAGGTTTTCGTCCAGGAGGTAGCAGTCGGCCTTGCGACATATCTTCAGCCACATGGCGTAATCGTTGTTCTTCTGGATTTCGGCAATTTGGATGTCGCCCACGACTTCTCGGTCGTACATCACGGTGAGGCAGCCGGGCCAGCAGTAGTTATACATTCCCGTCTTGGTGATGCGTTTGGGGCCACTCACGACGGTTCCTGTCGGATTTCCATTCTCATCCATTTCCCCATAGCGCGTGTAGCTGAATGCATAGCCGTTCTTTTCCATGAAGGCTATCTGCTTTTCCAACTTGTCGGGTGCCCACAGGTCATCGCTATCGAGGAAGGCAATCCACTTGCCTTTGGCTTCGCGGAGGGCTCGGTTGCGGCTGTATGCGGCACCGCGGTTGCGGTCGTTTTTTAAATAACGAATTCGCGAGGAAAGACAAGATGCAACAACTTCGTCGGTGTTGTCGGTGCTTGCGTCGTCAACGATAATCAGCTCCCAGTCGGCATAAGTCTGCGCGATTACCGAGTTGATGGACTCGGCAATGTACGGCGCCGTGTTATAGCTGGGCATTATGATAGACACCAGAGAAGACATTCTATTTAGCCTCCCCTAGATCCTTCGACTCCGCTGACGCTGCGCTCAGGATGACACCATTCATACTACCCCGCCTCCGCTATAAGCTTTTTCGCTTCTTCTTGGCCGCGGTCGTATTCCTCGCGGGTGATGCGGCCACTTGCCAGCAGGTAGTCACCGAGGTCGGTCGCGGTGTCGGAGCCTTCTTCGGTAATGTCGGAACGCCTGATAAAGGCCTTGTTCAGCGTCGTGAGAATTATCTTCACGTCACCCAGGAAGGTGATTTTCTTGATGTACTCGAGGTCATACTCGATTTTCTTTTCCCATGTCACGGCGTTCCTGCCGTTGATTTGGGCAAGCCCGCTCAGGCCCTGCCGTACGGTGTGGCGTTTGCGCTGTTCGGGGGTCATAAAGACCATGTCGCGCACGAGTTGCGGTCTCGGGCCGATTACCGCCATGTCGCCTTTTAAAATGTTGAATAGTTCGGGGAGTTCGTCGAGGCTAGTGCAGCGCAGGAACTTTCCGTACGCGGTAAGGCGCACGTCATCGGGTAGCAACTTACCGTTTGCGTCCTTCTCGTTAGTCATAGTACGGAACTTGACAAGCTTGAAAATCTTTTCGTCCTTGCCGGGGCGGGGCTGCGTAAAGAACGGGTTCCCTTTCATCTTGACTGCACCAAGGAGCGTAAGGACTACAAGCAGCGGGCTCAGGCAGCAGATTGCCGCTAGAGCACAGCAAAAGTCAATCGGGCGTTTAAGGAAGCGGGAGTACATTTTAATTCAATATAATAAAGTTTTTTCATTAAGATCCTCGCCTTCGCGAGGATGACAGACTATGTTGCGGGGATGACTGCATAGGTCAACCGACGCTACCCCACAAAGCACTTCCTAATCGTATCGATAATGGCATCTTGCTGGTCGGGGGTCATCTTGTTGTCGCTGGGGAGGCAGAGCCCGCGGGCGAAAATGTCGGCGCCCACGGAGGTGTCCGCGCCTTCCTTTCCCGAAAAAGCCCTGTCGCCTTCCTTCTCCGCAGCGGTCACGAAGGCGTGCCCCCGGTAAAGCGGCTGCATGTGCATGGGTTTCCAGATGGGGCGACCCTCGGCGTTCATGTCGGCGAGGCATTCCAGAATTTTCGCGGGCGTAGTTTTCCCGCGGCCCTCGCCTATCGCGTTTTCATCGATAATCATGCAGCTGAGCCAGAAGTTCGGCACTGAATTTGCCGCGTCGTAGGGGTTCATCTGCACGGGGAGCCCCTTGAAGCCTTCGCGGTAGCGCTCGTAAATGGCACGCTTCTGCGCGATGTGTTCCTCGAGGTGCGGCAGCTGCCCGCGCACCACGCCCGCAATCACGTTACTCATGCGGTAGTTGTACCCGATTTCCTCGTGCTGGTACCACGGTGCGGGTTCACGGCTTTGCGTGCTCCACTTGCGTACCCTATCGGCATCTTCCTTGCTGTCGGTAAGGTACATACCGCCGCTACTGCCGGTAATAATCTTGTTCCCATTGAAGCTGATGGCGTTAAAGTCGCCAAAACTTCCGGTCTGCACGCCCTTGTAGCTCGCGCCGAAACTTTCGGCGGCATCTTCAACCAGGAGGGCGTTGTGGCGGGCGCATATTTTGCGAATCTCATCGACTTTCGCAGGTGTGCCGTACAGATGCACAAGCACCACGAGCCGCACGTCCGGATAAATCTCGAAAGCCTTCTCGAGCGCTGCGGGGTCCATGTTCCAGGTATCGCGTTCGCTGTCGATAAACACGGCCTCGCCGTTCTCGTAGGCCACCGGGTTGAGCGTCGCGGCAAAAGTCATGTCGCTGCAGAACACCTTCTGCCCACGCAGCGCACCCTCGCCCGCCCTGGGCACCCCGAACAGACGGACTCCCGCAAGGCGCGTCCCCAAATGCAATGCGGCAGTCCCCGCCGAAAGCGCCACGGCATACTTCACGCCCACCTTCTCGGCCACCAGGCGCTCCACCTCGTCGATGTTCTTGCCTACAGTGCTCATCCAGTTCGTCTCGTAGGCTTCCTGCATATAGCGGAGTTCCTCGCCATGCATGGTGGGGCTCGCAAGCCAGACTCTCTTTTCAAAGCGCTTCATGGGCAAATCCTTTACGCGGTCTCCTGTATCGCCTTCATCGAGGCGGTCGCCTTCTTGTTGTATTCCTCGGGTGTCACGAACGTGGGAACAATCTCGTGGAGCGCCTGCACGGTTCCAGGCTCGTCGTTCTCAAACGCGGCATCCCTCAGCTTACGCAGTTGCTGGATAAACTTGTTATTGTCTATTTCAATCTGCTTCCCGATAAAGATAAGTTTATTACTTGTCTTCTGCAGGCCTTCCTCGTTCATCAGGAGCTCTTCCTTGAGCTTTTCGCCGGGCCTAAGCCCCGTAAACTTTATCTGTACATCCTTATAGGGCACCTTGCCGTACATGCGGATAAGGTTTTCGGCCAGCGTCACAATCTTCACGGGTTCGCCCATGTCGAGCACAAAGATTTCGCCGCCGTGCGCAATGCTTGCCGCCTCGAGTACCAGACTCACCGCCTCGGGAATGGTCATAAAGTAGCGGATAATGTCGGGGTGCGTCACGGTCACGGGCTTGCCCTGCTCAATCTGACGTTTGAACAGCGGGATAACGCTCCCGTTGCTGCCGAGCACGTTGCCGAACCGGGTACATACAAATTCAGTTCCGCTCATCTTGTGCTGGGCAAGGTACTGCACAATCATCTCGCAGCAACGCTTGGAGGCCCCCATCACGTTCGTGGGGTTCACCGCCTTGTCGGTGCTAATCATCACGAACTTCTTGACCTTGTTGAACAGCGAGAGGAACGCCACGTTGAACGTCCCTGCTACGTTGTTCTTAATCGCCTCCATGGGGCTATTTTCCATCAGGGGCACGTGCTTGTGGGCCGCCGCGTGGAACACAACGTCGGGCGTGTATTTCTTGAAAATCTGGTTCATGCGGTTGTAGTCGCGCACGCTCGCAATAAGCGTCACCAGGTCAAGCGCACTCCCGTATTCCATGAGGAGTTCCTGCTGGATTTCGTAGGCGTTGTTCTCGTAGATATCCACAAGCACAATCCGCTTCGGGTCGTACTTTGCAATCTGTCGCACGAGTTCACTACCGATGGAGCCGCCACCACCCGTAACCATGCAGACCTTACCCTCAATAAAGCCGCGCACTTCCTTGTTGTCGAAGGTAACGGGGTCACGGCCCAGGAGGTCCTCGAACTTGATGTCGCGAATCTGCTCCACAAAGCTGGTAGAACCATCGCCAACGCTAGAGGTATCAAGCAGGCTACCGATAAACGGCAGCACCTTCACGGGGAGCCCCGTCTTGCTGCATATCGAAAGAATCGCCTTGCGGTCCTTGGGCGGGCAACTCGGGATGGCAAAGATAATCTGTTCTACATTCTCGGCCTTCGCTACCTTCACGATATCGCGAGTACCGCCTGTTACAAGCACCCCGCAGACGGTAGAGCCAATCTTGTTGCGGTCATCGTCGATTAGGCATACGGGTTCAATCTTGGGCGCCCCCGCCACAGCAGGCAGCCTGTTTATCTCCGTAATGAGGAGTTTCCCCGCCTCGCCCGCGCCGATAATCATGGTGCGCTTGCGTTCGGCATCCTTGCGGCCGACTTCTGCAATGGTCAGGAACGCATCACGGAACGCAAAACGGAACAGGCAAATCCCTATCGCAGTAAGCAGGCACGAAAGCGCAGAAAAACGCAGGTACGAAACATCGGTAATGATGTAGTAAAGGCAAATGGCGACGGCATAGCCGAGCACCA